>Ga0154488_1086_pt1 | contig 5553 bp, 8 predicted proteins | sample RifGroD1_FD_115967 | JGI IMG/M metagenome (GOLD analysis project Ga0154488, IMG submission 115967) | Spirochaetes bacterium GWD1_61_31 | reverse complement strand
GGCTTTTGAAGTGTTGAAAAGCCGCATCCGCGTTTTTCAACACCCTGCTAGATTGAGTAGCTCTTTAATGGCGCTATTAGTCTTTGCGTGGGCCAGCAGCTCCAACATTTGGCCTAGAATGACCAGGGTTATAATGATGACGGTCGCTTCGAAGTACACCGGCACCAAACCGTCAGCCCGTCTCAAGGCCAGTGGGAATATATCGGGCACAAAAGTAGCGACCAGGCTGTATGTCCAAGCCACACCTGTACCCAGGGCGATCAGTGTGAACATGTTAAGTTTCCAGGTTTTGACGCTCTGGTAGCCTTTGGCAAAAATAAAAGCCGCCGCGATCAGCACCACTGGCACCGACAGCCCCAGCTGGAAGAACAGATTGGTTTTTGCCGCCATAAGATTCACTATAATTTGGCCTAGGCCAGGCACCAGCTCGCCCATCGACAAAACCAACACCGGCGCGGCAAGCGCAGCAGCCAGGACAAACCGACGACGCATCTTCCGGAACGCCGCAGTCTCAGCATCCTGTTCGGGTACCAGTGGACCACCAAAGACGACTACCTGAACCAAATGCATGCCACAAACTGGACAATCGTTCGGCGCCGGGTAGGTTTTATCGCCTTCGCAATGCATCGGGCAGGCATACCCCCCGGCCGACATCTTGCCGGCAGGCGCCACCATTGGCAAGGCCAGATTCAGCTCCTGAAACGAGCACTGGCAATTGGCCACACAGGTCCCATCGCAGCCGGGCGCACCGCAGACACAGGCGTGGCCGCCAGCGGGGTGTTCGGGATCCTCCGTGTCTGCATCGGCATCACGATTAGAAGTGGGACCAGAATCGGCTTCCTTGACCGGAACGAGCTTCATGCCACAAACCAGGCATTTTCCTGGTTGGACATAGGTCTTGGGACCTTCGCAGCCCATTGGACATTGGTAACGCATCGGTGCCTCCTTGCTTGTTTTCCGACGTTCATGGAGCATCCAGATCGGTTTTGATCCGGTCGTATTCCTCTTTGGTGATCTCGCCTTTTGGCGTAGCGTTTTTTCAAGATCATTTCCGGCGTCTCTCCACTACCGCCGGATTGAAGGCCGCCAGTCAGACCGCCCTGCCGACTAAAGAACCGAACTGCCTTGCGATCAAAAAATAACGACCACAACGACAATTAGGCCAATAAGCATGCCGATCCACCCCCAACCGCCCGTCATCCCGTAGCCTGGATAATATCCACCCATCATAAAACATCCTCCCGATACCAGAGCCGCTGGCGTTACCCCCATCATGCCCCAGGGGTAGCCGACCAAATGGTCGAAATCGATCCGTTGGTGCATCTGCGCCAGGGATGCGGATCCATCGCTGCCCATCATAGCGTCCATTCGCTCATACAGATCATGGTCGCCAAGAGTCGCCTCCATGACCGAGTCGCCCAGTTCTTCAGGCCGGGCGGCGCTGACCTTGGAAACAGCAATCAGCTCTTCAGCCTTGATACCCTAATCGGCCTGGATATCGGCCATAACCGCTGGGATAGTCCGAGAGATGTCCATTACAGCGGCACCGGCCAAGCCGTCGACCACCAGAAAAACCGCTATGCCAAGCATTGTTTTCCGCATATCCCGACATCCTGTCATACAGCATAAGCCAGGTCGCCCTTTTTATCAAAGCAATAGAGCGACTTTAATAGCAACGTGGCCTGGCATGTCATTAAAGGTGGCTAACGCGATTCAACCGGTTAGGGACTGCCTGGAACGCGACATTCAGGGCTCGCCGGTTCTCAGCCAACTGATGATACATGAGTTGATAGTGCAAATCCTCAAGGAACCAGGCCGCTGCCCTGAGCAGCAGTCACATGCGGGAGTCCCGCGGCCTCCACGTTTCCGACAAAGCCAAACCCAGGCCGCTTATCCAGTTTGCCTATTCCGATTCGCGGAAGCAGCGATGTAGCCGAAGCCATACCATGCTAGGCGCGCGAATAGTTAAGTCATGTTATTTTAAATTGTCCTGCTTCGGTCTGGACGACTGAAACATCATGAGCATTCTTATAGGTGAGTTCGGACACGGCAACCATCGATTGATCGATATCATCGGTACCAGCAGCAATCTCGCCGATACCCCTGCGAACCTCTTCGGATATCCCCAGAAGGATGCGTATTTCTGAAAGGACGGAAGCACTGGCAATCTTCATCTCGGCGGAGGCCGTTCTGACTTCTGTCGTGACCGTGTTGATTTTCGCCAATGCATCAAGAATCTGCGTTGAGCCCGCATTCTGCTCCACCATAGCCCCTTTTACCTCTTCCTGGAGTCCATAGAGAATGTTTATTAACGAACGAACCTCGTTAAAGGTGCGTTCAGCAGTGCTCGAGGAGGCCACTATAGCCTTGATCGCGCCTTGTATCGATTTGAGGTTCTTGTCGATGCTCTTTGATTGGACGGCCGAACCTTCCGCTAGCTTGCGGATTTCATCCGCAACAACTGCGAAGCCTTTGCCGGCCGATGATTTCATCGTGTCGTCCTGGACGACCGCCAAGGCACACTCTGATCAATTTATAACCGTTGCCGGGAAGCTCTACGGTTTGCCGGCACCATTCATCGGCAAGACAGTCCAGGTCAAGCTTGTCGGTCGTTTCGTCGAAATATACCACCAGCACAAGCTCGTACGGTCTTTCACCATTCCGGATAAAGGCCGGGCGTACCTGCCTGCCGACTTCCCGGAGCATGGTGAGCCTTTCAAACCAGAGGCTTACGCCAACAGCCTCATCATGCGCGCCGGCCGTTTCGGTTCGCAATCCGCGCAGTACCTGCGGGCCATGCTTGCCACGGGCGGCAACCTTTCCTTGCGGCGGGCGCAAGGCTGTTTGAATGTTCTCGAGAAGTATTACGGTTCAAGCGGATATTCGCATGTCCTGGCTGGAGCCATGACCGCCGGCGTATCCATGCCGAAGCGCTTGGCGCAATTGTTTGAAGACGAAGCCAGACAAAATGTACTGCCTTTCACCGCCTCCGAGCGCGGGCAGGCCATGACGAGGAACGCGGAGTATTACGCGGGCCCGTAGTGGTCCGCTTGAGTTGCTTTTTCGGGAGGAACGACATGAAGGAACAGGATCTGGTTATTGACTTGAAGAAACTCAGGCTGCCAGGAATGGCCGACGCGCTTGACCGGCGGGTGCGCGAAGCCGAGGTAGCCAAGCTTGGTTATTTTGAATTCACAAGACTATTGGTCCAGGACGAGATGGCCAGCCGTGAATCGAACTCGCTCCAGAAGCGGTTGAAGGCGGCCGGCTTCACCATGCGGATGACCTTCGAGGCGTTCGACTTCGATTTCAACGGCGTGGTATTACCACCGCCGGCCTTGCGTGACCTGGCCAGCTGCCGCTTCATCGAGCAAGGCCGGAATCTGGTGCTGGCGGGCCCGCCGGGTATCGGCAAGTCGCACATCGCCCAAGCGCTGGGGCATGAGGCAGCCCGGCGCGGTATGGATGTGGCTTTCTTCAAAACCCACAAACTGCTGGAGCGTTTGGCTCCCGAACGCCTGAGTACGCGACGCGGCCAGATTCTGCTCCGACGCTGCCTGTCCGCCGGCTTGCTCATCCTGGATGACTTCGCCTTCCGGGCCTACAGCCAGCTGGAAACCGAGCTCCTGTACACTTTGGCAGACGAACGGCTCAACTCAAGCTCAATCGTGGTGACATCCAATCGTCCGCCAGAGGACTGGTTCTCCGTCTTTCCGGACCCGGTAGTTGGCGGGGCGGTCATGGACCGGCTGGTTTCAAGTGCGGCGAAGCTCATCGTCACCTCCGGTCGTTCCTACCGACGAGACGGCCCTTCGCGCTATATGGCACCGCTGGAGGCAGCCACGGCTTGACGCCGGAAGCAAGTCAATTTACACTGAAACTCCCTGGCCCAATATCGTGACCCTGGCTGGCGGAATAAGATGACCCTGGACAGTCACAAGGAATCATGGTATTTTTCGATTAAATTATCAAGTATCCTGTTCAGATTTTCGTCATCCGATAACATGAGTTGCTGATATTCTTCAGTCGCGATTCGACAGAAGGCTTCCACCAATTCAGGATCGAAATGAATACCGCTATCACTACGGATAATGCGTAAGGATTCTTCAAGGCTAAAAGCATCTTTATAAGGTCGTTTGGAAATAAGCGCATCGAATACATCGGCTATCGCGAATATCCGGGCAGGTAAGGGTATCGCCTGCCCGGATAGTCCTGCGGGATAGCCGCTTCCGTCATACTTTTCATGGTGATGTCGGATTATCGATGCAGCCGATTCCAATCCATGATAATGCTTCACGATATCGATCCCATGCGATACATGACTCTGCATTATTTTAGTTTCTTCTAATGTCAATCTGCCGGGTTTTAAGAGTATGCTATCCTGAATCGCTATCTTTCCTACATCATGGAGAAATGACCCGTTGATGAGCCCTGCCACAAGGTCCTTACGGAGCCCTACTTCTTCAGCCAAACGCGTTGAAAGTATCGTAACGCGATAATTATGGCTGTTCGTATCGCTGTCCCTTTTTGCCACGGCGCTGCCGAGAGACTTCAGTAATCCAATATTCGCTCGCGACAAGTCCTGCGACACGCGTAAAACCTTACGGTTCAGCAAGATGATCACAGGATACACGGATAGAGCTGTGATGAAAATTATAATAATCACTTGGCTAAGTGATATAAAAATACGATCCTTGATAGAATTGATGGTTCCCTCGTCGACTTTATAGACAGCCTCGAAATAACCAACCATACTAGCCGAATCTTCCTTGAGCGGGACAAAAACCAGCAGGAAAACTTGACCATATTTACCAAGAAATCTCCTAAACTGCGCGTCTGGTCCAAAAAGCAATACTGGTTTTGATTCCTCGGAGTCGTAGACCGCCGGTTCCTCAGCAGTATTCTTCACAGAAAGGATTAAGCGTTTTTCGGCGTTGTATAAATTTATGATGATAAAGTGCCCATCGCTAATATGTGAAGCAAGCTCCGATCTAATCTGATCGAGGTGATCCTGGCTTGGATCGGACAAATATAGACCATGAAGCATGCGGAGCTCTGTTGTTTCTTCCTCAGTCAAATCGAGCAGAATACTGTCTATCTCCTCTAACTCCCGCAGGAGAACAATTCCTCCGATAACCGAGGACAGAATAACCCATACGATAAAAAGCCTTAGGATCAAAGCCTTGTATATTAAAACCATTCTCCATTCTCCAAAAGGGACGTCTGCCAGACGCCTCCAAATAGATACGTACCACCAAAATTGTCATTCCTCATGACCTTTACTGTCAATAGTGGACAGTCAGTTTATAGCGGTTTTTCTTCCACTGCAAAATCCGTCGGCATACGCCATTGTCGCGATAAAACTCAATGCATCGTTGATTCCGACATCCGCCCGAAGCGGTTCGTCCCCGCAGGCGTGAAGTGACCTGGTGGCGGCCGCCGCCCCCCGCCAACCGTATCAAGATCGCCCTAGCAGGGTGTTGAAAAACGCGGATGCGGCTTTTCAACACTTCAAAAGCCGGTACAATTACGCAGCATAGCGCAAGCTATGCG
>Ga0154488_1066_pt1 | contig 9665 bp, 9 predicted proteins | sample RifGroD1_FD_115967 | JGI IMG/M metagenome (GOLD analysis project Ga0154488, IMG submission 115967) | Spirochaetes bacterium GWD1_61_31 | reverse complement strand
ACGACCAGGCAGGCGTCAGCCAACTGCTGCCATACCGGCTTGATCCCCAAAGTTACCAAAGCGCGTCAACGGGGTGATGGTAGCGCTTACGTAGCGCTTACCCTGTCTTCCTGTTTTTCTTGCAGAATCGGGAGGGAATAAGTAACACGGCGATGGCTGGATGCCAATGTTTGAATGGTTAGGAAATGGCCCAGCCAGGGAGGAGTCAGTATGTTAAATAAAAATCATCCCGGTGGCGTGAAGCTCGCTAGGATGATGGACGGAGTGGACCCTGCTGGCGCCAGAGGCTGCGCGGCCTCGGCCGCCTGTTGCCGGGCAGACGCGCCTCGGCCGCCTCAGCGCAGTCCGCGCAGGAACGGCTGGAAGCCGCAGCCCATCTTGGGGACTGTCCCTCAGGGCGCGTCAACGGCGACCAGGCAGCCATCCGCCAGGCGGTGGCAACCCAGACGCGGGCCATCGCTACGGGCGACAAGGCAGCCTATCTGGCCACCTTTGCGCCGGTTGACGCCGAGTTTAGCCTGGAGCGCTCGCGCTGGTTTGACTACCGCCTAGCCGCCGAACTGGCCGACCTGAGGGTGACGGTCGAGGCTTTGGAGCGCCGGGACGCCGACACTTGGGCGGTGAAAATATGGCAGCGCTACTTGATAGGAGCGGATCGTTCGGCGCGTGAAGTCCGCTTCACCCGTCTCTACCGCCGCCAGGTGGACGGCGCTTGGCTGGCGGCCGACCTGGCCTTCAGCACCCTGGAGACGGACCACTTCCAGCTGCGCCACGCCGCCGCCGCCGACCGGGCGGCGCTGCAGCGGGTGGCGGCCGCGGCCGAGGCGGCCTGGAGCCTCGTCCACGACGGCTACGGCGCCGCGCCGGCCGACAAGACGGCGGTCAAGCTGTACACGGACCGCGAATTGTTGCGCCAGGATAGCAAGATTACTATCGGCCGGCTGTTCAACGGCTGGGGCGAACCGGGCGAGTCCATCAAACTGTGGCTACGGCCGGACCCGGACTGGTCGGCCCGCTCGGCGCTGGCGCATGAACTGGTGCACAAGGTCAGCTTGGCCGAAAGCGCCAACCTGTGTAGCTGGTTCGCCGAAGGCCTGGCCAACCATTACGGCTCCTTCCCTGGTTTTGGCGGCAGCTACTTGGGCACAGGCCGGCACCAGCCTGCCGACTACGACAAGCCCCTTGCCTGGCTGGAAGCCTTTGATCCGGATGCGGTCGACAACGATGCCGACTGGTGGGTGTACGGCGGCATGGCCGCCGCCGTGGTGCGCTTCATGGCGGAGAGCTATGGCCCGGATGCGCCGCGTCGCCTAGTGCAGGCATTGGCCGCCTGGCCCCAGGAACGGGCCGGCTATGTCTGGTCCATCCATGACGCCACGCTGCGCGGTTACCTGGATCTGGCCCTTCGGCAAGCGCTGGGACTGGACATGGCCGGCTTGGATGCCGCCTGGCGGCGGTGGATCAAGGCGCTTGACTAAAACTGCGGTTGACCAGGGCAATCAGCTCGAAGCGGCTGGCCACGCCCAGGCGGCGGTAAAGCGCGAACAGGCGGTGCTTGACCGCGCTCAGGCCGAGTTGCTCGGCCCAGGCGATTTCCTTGTTGCTGCGGCCGCCCAGGATGGCGGCCACCAGCCGCGCCTCAGCCTCGTCCAGGCCCAGCCGGCAGGCCAGCGTAGCCGCGTCACTGCCTGGCGGCGTTGAAGCCAGCCGCGGTGGCTGCGTTGCGCCGGTCGTGCCCTGGCTGGCGGCCAGAGCGGCGGCTTGGGTCTCGCGGCGCATGCCGGCCATGACCAGGAAGGGGACGGCGTAGAACGGCAACATGGTGGCGAAGATGGCCAGCAAGCTAAGCGGCAGCCAGGGCAGGATGCTGTCGGCTAGCACCGCCAGCCCCAGCGCCACCAGCGCGGCGCGCTCATGGGCGCTGCCCGCCGTCCGAAGCCGGCTTCGTCGTACTAAAAATATCACCACCGTGGCCATGATGCAAGCCTTGTCCAGGAGGACGCCGCCCAGCACGAAGGCCGACTGTACCAGGCGCAGGTTATCGAGAGGCGCCGGCAGTGCCAGCCGGAAGACCGGTGCCGCCATGACCAGGAGGGTAACCAGGTAGTAGAGCGAGTAGGGTAGCAAGGCAGCCGGCAAGCCCTTCCAGCCGGCTCGCCGGAACAGCCAGGCCACCAGCAGGCCGCCATGGAGCGCTACCAGGCAGTAGTACAGGAAGGTTGCCAGGTTATGTAGGCTGGCCACGTCCGGAAAGATGCCCAATTCCAGCAAAGGCGAATAATAGGAAAAAGCGAAGATCATGACACGCAGATTCTGTACCAGGATGGCCCCGGCCAGCAGCCGGGCATCGCGGCGGCCCACCATGCCGCTGTAGAAAAGCAGCAGGCTGACGGCCACAAAGCCGACGATCAAGCCGAGGATGTATTCCAGCAATGCCAGCTGTTCCAGGCCGCTCGTTCCAAGACCAGCCACGCCAGTTGGCCAGCCAGCCAAATCAATGGTCAATTTAGCATGGCCGGGCGGGATTGTCCATGTTTGCTGGTTGGCCACCGCCAATCTGGCATAATTCCGTGGCAAAGTAGGCTTCGGGCTGGAAATGCCGGCTTAGGGTCAACTGCCGGCTGGATGAAGTCCGGTGCAGCGCGATGCCATTCGAGCGACCGCGGTTTGAAAAGACCCCCGAACGGGATAATCCGTCCGGGGGCTGGCTAACGGAGTAGACTTGGAAATCAATCCAAGGCGCGGGTGAGCGATGAGGTGGTGAAAACAGCGGTATCAGCGTCGACCAGAGTTATGGTGTAGGAATAACTTGAGGGCGTGTAGGTCGTGACGCTCCCTTGGTAATTGGTAAAGGTGCTCTCCGTCTCCTGACACTGGTAGGTTACGGCTGCCCCGACTGTTGGCGACGAGCCTTCGGGGAAACAACCGAGGATAGTCCCGCTACGATGAGCGGATTCCTCGTATAGGTTTGTTAATCCTTCAGGCTGGCTCCACTCATAATCGTAGGTGAACGTTGTTCCGTTGAAGAGATAGGTGGATACAGTTTCACTTTCCCAGGAATTCGCGGTATTCGCGGAATCGGTATAAGTGCTTGTCAATGTTCGAACCAGAGTTCCATTCGAAAAAGAATAAGCGGAAAGCCTAGCGTGTTGGGTCAGAACTATAAAACTGGTGTTCGATCTGGCCTCCGTCAAAGCGTAATCTACCCAGTCGGTTCCATCGAAAACCGAAGTATACGTTGTGACGAGGGTGTAAGTCGCTGGATCATAGGTATAGGTTCCGCGCGAACCTGAACTTTGTTTCCAAGCCGAAGTGGCGGCATCCCATGAGGAAGTAACATATTCATAGCTACCGTCTTTCCCGTATGTTGCGTTAGCGCTCGCCTCTTGGTAGGTAGCGTCTACAAGCAAGTGGCCGTCTGCGTCGACCGAGAGCGTCTGGCCGATGATGGCCGGAGCGATCGTCGGGTTGAACAGGTCGCAGGACGAGAGCATGGCAGTGAGCGCTGAAGTCAGCACGAGGAACGCAATGAGCTTTGCTTTCATAGAATTTCCTTTGGAGACTAAGATTTAAAAATCTACCACCCTGGCGGGGTGGTTGTCAATAAGAAAATTGTTCAGAATTTATTTTCCGAGGTTATGGTGGCTACGCCTGGAAGTTTTACCTACATGCGGGGCAGCCAAGCAAGCCTAATGACTATCGTGCTGAGCGCGCGGTGCATCCAGTCGCGCAGGGTAGGCGCGGCAAACATGCTATTAATGAAATAATCGAAAGGGATGACCGGGATAATCGGCCGTCATCAACCGAGCGTTGGTGTGCAGAGGGCTAGCCTGCTGCTTAGCCCAGCTCTCGGCTATTCTCGGAATGACGACGCCTTGACGCTCCCGCACCAGGCCTTCAAAGGTCTGGTTGATGACATCGCTGCCATGAGACGAACCATTCAGCCCCGGATCCAGGTATTGGGGATCGGTGCCGAGAAATCGGTATTCTCGGCACCTGGACGGAATGGGCTGACTTTACCTATACCTATGACAATGTCGCCAAAGCTGGCGTTGCCACTTTCGCCACCTACGAGTGGACCTTCACCATCACCGGTGACACGCTTGATAGCAGCCACGATGAGGGCATCTATAAGTACAACGCTTTCCACTGAGATCGGCGCTGACCTAGCTATGGTTGTGGTCGGTTGATAAAGAAAGCCACTTTGCCACTGCGGCAAGGTGGCTTTTTCTTTGATATGTCCAGCTGGGCAAGGCCTGATGCTTGCTGCCGACTAAGGTTGGCCCGGTTCAACGGCTTGAGTTTGAACTGGACTGTACTGGCAGCACCTGTTAAAGTCTTGGGTAGCGGAGGAGATTGGTACTATGAGCATCCATCAGAAAAATTTAGCTGGCACTACCCGCCGGGCGATCGGTCTGGTGGCCAGCCTGCTGTTCGGATTCAGTCTTCACGCCCAAACCAGCGCACCCATCCTGATCGGTCCCCCGCCTGGCTCGCCGGCCCGGTTGCCAGACCTGACGGCGGCCGGGCAATGGTATCAGCTGGGCGAGAGTGACCGGATAGACATTGTCATCCTTGGCGACGGCTTTTTGGCGGCGGATCGCGCCCGTTTTGACCGCTATGTGGCGGAATGGTATGGACGCTTCAGCCAACTATCCCCGTTCCGTGAGAATCTGGGCGCCTTCCGGGTGCTGTCGCTCTGGACGCCGGGAGCGGATTGGGCGAGCCCCCGGCGCCGTTCGTTTTTCCAGGTGCCCCTGACGGCCGACAATGCCGTCGGGGAGGAGATTCCGCCGGAAACCGCGGCCGCCATCGAGGCCGCCCTGGCGCCGTTGGATTGCAGCACGCGACTATTTCCAGGCAGCCGACGCTTTAGCCACTGCTATGTCGTACTGCTGGTCAAGTCCGACGCGGCTGGCGGCACGCCGTCGGGTCGGCCCTGGCTGGTACGGCTGCCAGCCAGCCAGCTGGATCTGCCGGTGGCGGTGGGCGAGGATGCCTTGCATGAATTTTGCCACAGTTTCGCATACCTGAACGATGAATATATCGGTACGGCCGGTAGCTGGGCGCGGGCTGACCGGGGCGATTGGGCGGCGCTGTTTGATGCTGATTTTTTCCCAGCCATGCACAACGTATCGCGGACGCCGGTGTCCGGTAACCTGCCTTGGCAGCATCTGGTGCCGGGCGGTAATTTGAATCCGGGGTCGGCCAGCCTAGTCGGACGGCTTTGGCTGGGTGGCGAAGGCGCCGAGTTCGGCGCTTGGCACAGCCAGGCCACCTGCCTGATGAACGGCGGGCATGCCAACTGGGACTTGGCCCGAGCACAGCGCGGCGCTTGGCTGCGTGATCCGGACAATCTTTGCCTGTGGTGCCAGGAACTGACGGCCGCCTGGCTCTGGTTTCTAGGCGGCGGCCTGGGTGATATTCCGGCGGGCGATGTGGCCGCCGCCGGGGAAGCCATGTGGCAGCGCTGGGTACTTGGCCGCGCCAACTGGTACCGGACCAGCGGCGCTTCCGGACGGCTGGCCCGGCTCAATACCCAGGACCTGGCCCAGGGCTTGTCCCGCTCCCGCCTCCAATCCCTGCCGCTGGCGCCGGCCCTGGATCCGGAGCGGGCTGCAGTCGGCTTCAGCCTGAGGCCTGCTTCCGGCACCAGCCGCCTGGCCGAGCTTGCCGGGTCGCCCGCGCGGCTGGCCCTGACCAGTGCGGTTGGCAGCGGAGCCCAGGCCGTGTCCGGTGCCGACCGCTGGCAAGCGGTGGCGGTCGGTGGCGGTTACTGGCGTCTGTGCAATTTCCAGAGCGGCCGCTGGCTCACGGTGGAGAATGGCCGCCTGGCTTGCCTGGACATCCGGCCAGGCGCCTGGAGTTCGCATTGGCAGCTACTGCCGCAACCAGATGGCAGCTGCCTGCTGCGCAACCGCTGGGAACAGTTTTTTGTGGTGGTTCTGGCCGGCAACGCCATCGGTTTGGCGGCTGAGCCTGGTCCCGGCAACGGTCTTTGGCGCGTCCTGTATTAGGCCGGATACTGTGGAATGGCCGCGGGGTTTGACCCGACAGCTGCACTGGTTGGAGAAAACCGTGACGGCCAATAATCGGCTTTGGGTGGCTTGAATTCGGCCGGCCCAAGAACTTCTCAAAGTGGCGAATTCAACGGCATGCCGTCATTGTTTTAGAAAAATGCGTGCTAGCGCTGAGCGGGATGGCGCCGCGTTCCATGGCCGCGGCGGCGATTCAGACATCATTCAGCGGTATCGATGCATCATCTTGTGTTGCCACTTAAATGGACAGCTATCTGCGTCATGAGCAACATATCTGCATGAGAACTACCTTAACAGGTTGTTGAAAAAGCCGGTTGCTTTCTCAACAACCTTAACAATTCCTCGCATAGCTTGCGCTATGCTGCGTAATTGTACCGGCTTTTGAAGTGTTGAAAAGCCGCATCCGCGTTTTTCAACACCCTGTTAAATATACCTGATCCTTTGAAGGCGCAGGCAAACAAGCGGGCCTTGGCGGAAGGCAGTACCTTGACTGAATTGTTGGTTCAGGGCCTGAGCCAGGGCCTAGCTGTCAGGTTTGGTGTCAGGCACCCTCTTTAGCCCACTGAATTGCGGCAGCTAAAAGAGGGCTTGCCCGGAACGGTGGCTCCAGGCTTGATGACGCCGAAGGTTGGTATTCGATAAGACCAAGGTTGAAGCAGAAAACTTTAACGAACAAGTAGAAGAAATCATAATTAAGCGCGTAGAGTGTTTTTTCGGCCGTGCGCCAGTGGGGATCAAAGTCAGGGAAGGCGTTGACGAAGGCGTCGTAAAGCTGATCGTTTGTTATAAAGTCCGTGGCCAAACGCGCCAGCAGGCGCAGGCACAGCAGCGCTGAGTCCTGTATCAGTTCAAGGTGCGGGCCTGCGAAGTTGTAGCGCATCGCGTCGGTCCATTCCCAGGCATAGAGGAGGTAACTGAATAGTTCGCGCCATATTCGATCGCCTGAGGATGAGGCGGCGAGGGACAAGCCCTTCGGGGTGAGGCGGCTACGGGTCGTGTTCTCCTCGGTGTAGCCGGCTTCAACTAGAAAGTCGTGGGCTATCTGCAAGACGGGCAGGTCGTTTTCGGTTTTAGCCGGATATTGCAGCGCTTCAGTACTAAAAAAGTGGAAATCGATGGCGCGCACCAGGTCGGTTTTATAATTTCCGGTGCTGGTCAGGCCGAGTCCCTTGGGTTCTGTGCGGTGCTGCTCGAGCAGCCAGCTGACCAAGGCCGGCAAGCGCGCCGCTCTCGCTTCTGGCGGCAAAGGACTCGGGTTCAGGTTGACGAAGTCGGCAAGCTCGGCGAGCGAGTCGGCCCGATGCATGCGAAAGAGCTGCTGGCTGGACAAGCCACAGAAATCTTCCCGCGGACTATTGTTTTCCTTGGCCGCGTGTTTTACCAAAAATGCATTCGCCTCATCAATGGATTTGAATGACTGTTGGCCCAAGGCCTGTGTCAGCCTTTTATTGGCTGCGCTTGCCAGGTTGGGCTTACCTAAAAATTCCATGTACGAAGGGTGGCCGTCAGCATCGGCCTGTCCGCTCTCGACGTATTCCTGGTAGCGCCGCAGGGCCACTTCGTCGGTCATCGCGCTCTGGCTGGCCGGATCCAGCTTGACTCCAGGTGGCAGCGAATGGAATACAGAGTCGGCCGTCCTGGCTTTTCCTTCGCAGCAGTGCTTATACTTTTTCCCGCTCCCGCAGGGACAGGGTTCATTTCTGCCGATTTTCATGGCGGGTTTCCCTCCAGCGCCGGTCAGGGCTTCCCGGTTAAATATAGTATGTACTTCGTGGTGCAGCCGGCTAGCTTCAGGTGGACACGGCCTGCTTTGGCGCCGTTGTTTCAGGTAGCCTTTTGTTTAGTCGGGTAAAGCTAATCGCAGTGGCTTTATCATGTCAATAGAGCCTTTTCCACTTACCACTGGCTGCGCGTCAGCGTCCAGCACCAAAAGCCTGGCCGCCCAGCCATAATGCGCCAGGGTGGACGTGGGGGTAACCCCCATGGGAGTTTCCCGGACTTTCTGAGTACTGCGTACGTATATACAATATAGTGCGTACGTAGTATATTTGCTGTGGGGGTATCATGACTTACACGGCTACGAAATTGCGTCAAAATCTGTATTCAATCCTGGACAGGGTGATTGAGCAGGGTGAAGTGGTGGAAATTGAACGGCACGGGCACCTTTTGCGTATCGTCCCAGAAGCCAGAGCTTCGATCTGGGATCGCCTGGAAGAACACCGGGTGGTTAATGGCGATGCTGATGATCTGGTCAATCAACAGTGGCTTGAGGGCTGGCAGGAAGCTGCCAAGCTATGATGTTTCTCGATACCCACGTTGTCGTCTGGCTATACCAGAAGGATCGGCTTCGTTTCTCAAGCTTGGCGTTGCAACTATTGGATAGCACTGAGTTGCGCCTGTCGCCGGTGGTGGCGCTGGAGTTGGAATACTTGTTCGAGATTGGCCGCCTGTCCGAACGTAGCCAGCCTATCCTGCATTTCTTGGAACGCAATATTCAGTTAAAAATCGATGACTGTTCTTTGCAAACGCTGGTGGCCGGCGCGCTAGACGCCAAGTGGACCCGGGATCCTTTTGACCGCTTGATTACCTGCCATGCCGAATTGCGCAATGCGCCGCTGCTGACCAAAGACGAGACGATTCTGGCACACTATCGGCACGCCAGGTGGTGACTTTTATGTAGCTATGGGTTGGGGGACAGACCCTGGCTCAGACCGTTCTGGGGACTGTCCTTGATATCAAGGCTCGGTTTGAACGCTGAATACCAGCTCGGAGCTTGCCGCAACCAGGCTGCAGGTGACGATATGTCCAGCCATGATGGGGGTTTACCAGCAACTGGGTCTTGTCAGCGTTCAGAGCCAATTGCACGATGTTCAGAGACTCCTCGCCGATTTCCAGGGAGGCGCGGGCTGATTCTGGTTCGATGCAGATGTCGAAGGCAACGGGCGCCGCTGCTATTGACGCAACCAACGCCACGGTGGCGCCGTTGTAGGAGCCGTCAGCAGGGCTGGTGCCGGTGCCACTCAGGTTGATAATCGGGGTGAGGCTGCAGGCCGGTAAGGCCAGGGCCACAAGGAAGACAAGTAGAGCGGGCAGGAATCGGGCGTGTTTCATGTATTACTCATGGATAGAGCATGATAAACTGAGTGTTACTCATTATTCCCTTGAATACAAGGCCATCAGCCAACGCGGCTTCCAGTGTCCGTGGGCTAGGGGGCAGACCTTAACTTAAACTGTTCTGGGGATTGTCCCTCGGGGGATCACACTAATACGTTAGTTAAAATCACCCAGTCGACGGAAGGGTGTCAGGCACCAGTCCGTCGGGATGCGGTGTCTGACCCCAGTTCGCAAAAGCGCGATGTCAGGCACCCAGGGAGTTGCACCAGAATCTTGGCGTCAGCTACCCTGGGCTCCTTGTGTTAGGGCTGAATTATCAAGAGGGCTTCATCACCCGTACCATCCGCGGCATAGATGTAGGAACCGGAGCAAAAGACTGCTTGTGTATAACCACTCGTGTCGTAGGTGCCGGCCAGGATTGGGGTAAGCGCTACCATCACCCCATCTAGCCAATTTAAAATTTCAGGGTAGGCTTCGCTCAGGAGGCTCCCGCATGAGAACGAAACAAGAAAA
>Ga0154488_1025_pt1 | contig 11410 bp, 11 predicted proteins | sample RifGroD1_FD_115967 | JGI IMG/M metagenome (GOLD analysis project Ga0154488, IMG submission 115967) | Spirochaetes bacterium GWD1_61_31 | reverse complement strand
GAACTTGTTGACGATGATGAAAGCCGCCGTGCTGTTCGACAAGAGGCTGCCCGGCGCGATCTTGACCGGGCCGGGCGCAGTGACGATGGTCTTCTCGTCGTGGCCAGCGAAATCGTCGCACTGGCACGGGCCATACTTGAAGCGGACATGGACCTTGACGATCAGCTGGGCCGGGATGATCTCGTACTCTTCGCTGCGTTCTTCGCCAATCTTGGGGCGTTGGCAGTTGCACCACGGGCAGGCGGAGTCTTCGCAGGAGAGTTCATGGACGATTTCGACGCGCTTGAAGTTCCCGGCCGGCCGGCGCCGCCCGCTGTGTGCCGGCTTGGTTCGCTTGACCTTTTCAGGCGCAGCTTCTGCGGCTGCCGTGTCCGTATCATCCTGGCCGCTGTCGGCTTCCGCCTCGTTGAAGAGGAGACCTTGCCCGGCGGCCGGTTCGGCCACGCGTTCGCTCTTGGGGCCGAACAACATGCGCTTCAGTGTTTCAAGATAATTTTTTGCCGCCTGCAGTTCTTGAGTCTGTTCGGCGATGGCGGTGGTTTGATCAGCTATGATTGCATCACGCTCAGCAATGATTGTATCACGATCGGCCATGGCGCGGCGCAGCTCAGCGTTTTGTCGTTCAAGCTCATCGATGAATGCTTTGTTTTTATTACTAGCGCCTGCCATGCCGGAATTCTATCATGGTTCCGGCTGGCAGGCTACTGGAAAATCAGGCAATTCTTGAATAATTCAAATTTTGAAAGCGTTTGCGGAAATCGATCCCATCCAGGATCATGGCCAGTTCCGCCTGGGTAAGGACGACAGCCTGGTTGTCGCCATCAACCTGGCGCGGCCAAGGGAAGCTGCCGCGCTCAATGCGCTTGGTCCACAGGCAGAAGCCGTTGCGGTCCCAGTACAGGCCCTTGATCATCGTCATGTCCCGGCCGCAGAACAGGAAAATGTCGCCAGAAAACGGTTGTCGCCCCATGCCTTGGACAACCAGTTCGGCCAGGCCGTCGATCTGCTTGCGCATGTCGGTCCGACCCGGCCGGATGTATATGGTCAGCGCGCTCAGGTCCGGCCACATACGCGTACCGCCGCCAGCAAGGCCAACTCCAGAGCCGCTGGCGCGGTGGTGCTGCTGCATTCGATGCTGACCAGATTTCCGACCATGATTCGGCAGGCGGCTTGATCGCCGTCCGGCGTTTTGATGACGACTGGCAAGAAGTCGCCGGCCGTGGCTCCCAATTGCCGCCGGCGCTTGACCTTTTGCCAGCGTTTGAAACTGTCTACTGAAATCCCTTTGCGCTCACAGAATGAACGGATCGTCTCGCCGCTGGCTATCCGCTCTTCGATCAATGCCAACTGTGCTTCTTGAGGTGTTCTCATGCAGGGCCTCCTGCCGGAAGTCTACCCTGCTTTTCGCACTGTGCCTGATGGGGTGATGGTAGCGCTTACAGCAAAAACCCTAAGGAGGTTGAATCTTTACAAGGCAGAATTTGTTTCAAAAATGTAAGTTTTGGTTATACTGAACAGGCTGTACTGAGTAATGTATCGTTTACCATAAATGTAGGCGAGTGCATCTCAATAGCTGGAGCATCGGGTGCCGGCAAGACCACGATTTTATCACTGATTTTCCGGTTTTACGAGCCAAGTACCGGCGAAGTGCTAATTGACAATGAAAATATCAAGGATCTTAAACTGAGCCACTATCGAAAGCAGATCGGTTATGTTGGGCAAGAGACGATTCTGTTTCATGCCAGCATTTTTGATAATTTGATAATAATTGCTAACGATCAAGCAACAGTCAAGCAAATACAAGAAGCCTGTAGCTGGCAGGAATACATGACGATATAATTCGTTCTACCGCAAGCTATGATACGATTATAGGCGAAAAAGGTATGAAATTATCCGATGGTCAAAGGCAACGTCTGGCGCTGGCTAGAATGATTTTAAAGAATCCTGGCTTAGTCATCTTCGATGAGTTGTTCAGCAATTTAGATTCAGAATCAGAAACTAAGTTTTTTGAGAATATAAATGAAATATTCAAAGGAAAAACAAAAATTATAATCAGTCATCGTTTGTCTTCGGTAATCAGCGCTGACCGAATAATTTATCTGGAAAACGGAAAAGTAGTGGAAATTGCTGCGCATAAATTCTTAATGGAGAAACATCCAAAATATCGGGAGCTTTGGAAGAATCAAATTCAAGCCAGCGATCGGGAATACGAAATTTAATGCTGTGTCAACTTGACTAGCCTTTTGGCGCGGTTTATGCTGTAAACTGCGTTCCAGCCGGTTCGGAGGGGGCGAGGCAACTTGACCTTTGGCCAGCTAGGCGTTGATAGATTGTTTTCGGTACGAAAAGGAGAGTCCCCATGCCCAGACCTGTAAACAAAGCGGAATTGCTTGCATTTGGCGATGAAAACCTGGCAAAGCTGCTGGTCTTTATTGAAGGCTTGCCAAAGGAATTTCAAGTTAGGTCGTATGAAAATAACGAACTCAACGACCGCGACAAAACCATCGCCGATGTAATTTGTCATTTACATGAATGGCATGTTATGCTGAAGAGCTGGTATAAGATTGGCATGTCTGGCAAGATGCCGGCTATTCCGGCCGAGGATGTTACCTGGAGTACGCTGCCGATTTTGAATCATCGGATTTATGATAAGTACCAAGGAACGACGATGCCGGTGGCGATCAAGTTGCTAAAGAAAAGCCACCAGGATATGCTGGAGTTAATCCAGAAGCATAGCGATGATGATTTGTTTACCAAGAAAAAGTACGCCTGGACGGGAACGACTTCCTTGGGGGCTTACTTGATTTCAGCAACATCCAGTCATTACGACTGGGCATTGAAGACCATCAAACCCTTGAAGAAACTCGCCAAGTAAGCGGAGGGCGGTTGGCTTATTACGGTGCTGTTCAATTTTGACTACGATTAAGGTTCCAAATCTATTTTCGCTTTGCTTGCACTTATACGATTTCCATCGTATATTTTACTTTATAGTGACTGTGGATTTTCCTGAAGTAGGGAAACCGCGTTGGGAATGGTTCAGATTAAGATAGCTAAGGAGGAAACGATGGCCTCAAAAACATGGCGCTGTGAAGATTGCGGGCACGAGATTACCCAGGACGCGCTCTTGGCGGCTCCGGAATGCTGTGGCTCCACCATGAGTGGTCTGCCACCTTGCGATAAACCGCACGTCGCCGAGGCTGCCCGCAGCAAAGATCAGGATGAAGCTTGCGACGATGGCGTCCATTGAATAAGTGATATTGTCAGGGCTGATAGACCGCCAGCGTGCCTTGAGCCGCAGGCGGCCCAACGCTCAGATATGGATGGCTCTATCCAGCAGCCCTCTGGCGGCTTCCATGATCCCTTCGGAAATGGTGGGATGGGCATGAACCAAATCAGCTATATCGCTGACCGCTAGCTCGGCCTGCCGGGCTAGTATCAGTTCGTGTATCACATCGGTAGCCCGCTCGCCGACTATGCAGGCGCCTAATATTTCCTCGGTTTGCGGATCAGCCAGAATTTTGACAAAGCCTTCGGTACTATCGGTGGCAACGGCTTTGCCGATAGCGCGGAACGGGAAGCTGAACTGTTTGTAGGGAACGGCGTTGGCTTTGGCTTGTTCCTCCGATAGTCCAAAGCTAGCCAGCTCTGGCGAGCAGTAGACGGCTGACGGGATGGTGTCGGTTTGGATCGCGCTGTGTAAGGGTAAGGGGGTGCCCTTGATCTGGTGGGCGATATGCTCGACCGCCAGCTCGCCTTCTTTGCTGGCCACATGAGCCAACAAGGGGCTGCCGGTTACGTCCCCGATGGCGTAGACGCCGGCAGCTGCGGTTTGCCCATAGGGTCCTACCGTGATAAAGCCGCGTTCAGTGCGGATTCCCAGGCTTTCCAGTCCCAGACCGGCGCTGTTTGGCTCCCGGCCAATCGCAATCAGAAGGGCATCCACTTCAAGGACCTGCACCGGGTTGGTCTGAAGATTCAGGGCGACACGGTCAGCCTGCAGGTGTACCTGACTGATACTAACTCCGGTGCTTATGTTGATACCACGCGCTGCAAAACTTTTGGCGACCACGGCGGCTGCTGCGGCGTCTTCCAGCGGTAGGACACGCGGTTGCGCCTCAATCACCTGAATTTCGGCGCCGAAGGCATTCCAGACATAGGCCAATTCCATCCCGATGACGCCAGCCCCCAGGATGGCAATCTTCTTAGGTAGCTTTTCCATTAGCAAGGCACCATTGCTGGACAGAATACGTTTTTCGTCAAACGGCGTTCCCGGCAGTTCCCGGGGGCGCGAACCGGTGGCCAGGATTATGGTTTGGCTGGTAAATTTTTCTTTAGTATCGATTTCGACTTGGTCGGGGGCAAGGAGCCGCGCTGTGCTACGTCTGTAGTCAATACCGTTTTTCTTGATTAAGAACTGAACACCCTTGGAGAGGCGATCTGCCGCCTGGCGGCTCTTGGCAAAGGCCTTGCCGTAATCCAACCCGCTGGTATCCAGGCTGACGCCGAGTTCCCTGAGCTCTTCCATTTTATTCAATAGATCGGCTTGATGGATCAGCGCCTTGCTTGGGATGCAACCCAAGTTAAGGCAGACACCACCCGGTTTGTCCTTTTCTACCAGCAAGGTTTTCAGCCCCAGTTGGGCGGCTCGAATGGCCGCGACATAGCCACCCGGGCCGGCGCCGATTATGATGGTATCGTAGTCATATTGCATTGGTATACCTCATAGCAGAGCCAGCGCTGGCTCTTCAACCAGTTTTTTCAGTTCTATGATAAAAGCGGCGGCGCTTGCTCCATCGACTGCCCGATGGTCGGCCGACAAGGTGGCATGCAGTATCGGCCGGATGCAGATTTGCTTATCACGTACCACCGCTTCGTCTTGTATCGCCCCCAGCGCCAGAATGGCAACGCCGGGCGGATTGATTATGGCGCTGAATTCCTCGACGCCAGACATACCCAGGTTGCTGATGGTAAAGCTGGCGTCACCGTACTCATCAGGTTGCAGACTGCCCTGACGGGCTCGGTCGACCAGATCCGACAATTCGTGGCCTATCTGAAGTATACCTTTCTGTTCACAATGGCGGACAACCGGAGCTATCAAGCCACCTTCCACCGCGACGGCCAGGCCGATATCGGCGCTGGGTTTGTATTGGATGCTCGACCCTTGCCAGCTGCTGTTCAGGACTGGATGCGCCTCTAGGGCTTTGGCTGCCAACTTGAGTACAAAGGCATTGAGTGAGATTTTTTCCCCCCGCCCAATGTTCAAGGTGTTACGGAAGCCCAGTAAGCGTTCCATGTCAATGACGCAACGCACGATGTAATGCGGGGCATCGCGGTAACTCTCGCTCAGGCGTTGGGCGATAATGCTGCGCATGCGCGAGACTGGTTGGCTGTCGCCACGTAGCTGGGCGTTGGCCGGTGCAGTGCCAGTTTTGCTTGGCTGGGCTTTTGGTAGACTGGGAGCGGCGGAAGGTGCTTGGTTGGCGGCCTGAACATCGCGAGTGATGATCCGGCCACCAGGTCCGCTGCCGCGCAAGCCACGCAGATCGATACCGGTATCGCGGGCTAGTTTTCTGGCCAAGGGTGAAGCAGGCGCCTTCCCCGAGGGTAGCCGGGCTGTGCTACTTGTTTCTGCAGGCGGCGGAGCCTCTGGCGCTCGGGCCGGCTGCACCGCGCCAAGCTCTGGCAAGGCAGCTTGGGTACTGGCCGGATTAGTTTCTAGCGGTTGACTAGTATCCGAACCCATGGCGCTTTTCCAGTCTTCGCCAGCCTTGCCGGCCACCGCTATGGCTTGGCCGACGGCGGCCGAACTTCCGGCCGTCACCAGTATTTTAAGTAATCTGCCGGAAAGCGGGGCTTCATAGGTCATGGTGGCTTTGTCGGTTTCCACCTCGCATAAGGCCGTGCCGCTCTTGAAATCCTGCTCCTCGGTCACCAGCCATTGGGCGATTGTTCCCTCGTTCATAGTTGGTGACAAGGCCATCATCTGTATTATTTCAGCCATGAGCTGCCTCCAGGTATAGGACGCGCCGCGCCGCCGCCATTATTTTGTCTACGCTTGGTTGTACGGCCAGTTCAAGGGCATGGTTGTAGGGCATCGGCACATCCTCGCTGGCCACCAGTTCGACGGGGGCATCCAGGTAATCAAAACATTCTGCCGCTAGGCGATAGGCTATGTAAGATCCGGCGCTGGCCGCTGGCCAGGATTCATCGATGACCACGGCGCGCCCGGTTTTCTTGACGCTCTGCGCGATAGTGTCTTCGTCCAATGGCCGCAGGCTACGCAAATCGATTACTTCGGCCTGTACACCGCGCTGTTCTAACAGCACCGCTGCTTGCAGGGCCAGGTGGACAGGTCGGCCAAACGATATCAGGCTAATATCTTCGCCCTGGCGCAGAATGTTGGCCTTGCCCAACGGTGTCAAGAATTCTTCCTCAGGTACTTCGGCTTTGTAGCCATAAAGCATTTCCGATTCGAGGATTACCACCGGATCATTGTCGCGAATGGCGGTTTTTAACAATCCATAGGCGTCGGCTGGAAAAGCCGGTGCCACCACTTTCAGGCCGGGGATATGCATCCAGTAACTGGCCAGCGCCTGGGAGTGCTGACTGGACAGATATTCGGCTGGACCGTTTGGGCCGCGAAAGACGATTGGGACAGACAGTTGTCCGCCCGACATGTGCCTGGTTTTGGCCGCTTCGTTAACAACCTGATCCAAGGCTAAGAGCGCGAAATTGTGAGTCATCCATTCCACGACCGGGCGGAGTCCGGCTATGGCCGCGCCGACGCCAAGCCCGGTAAAGCCCAGTTCGGTAATCGGCGTATCGATAACCCGGCCCGGGCCGAATTTTTCCAGTAAACCGCGGGTAACTTTATAAGCGCCGTCGTATTCGGCCACTTCTTCGCCCATCAGGACAACCGAGTCGTCCCGCTTCATTTCTTCTACCATAGCCCGGTTCAGGGCTTCGCGATAACTGATTTGTGCCATCAATCGCTCCTTGCTTCGTTGCTCAGGCAAGGTTTCATGAAGAAAGGTTCACCGGCGTAGATATCCTCATATAGGGTGTGAATGGCTGGCGCGGCGGACTGTTCGGCGAATTCAACGGCCTGGGCAGTTATTGCCGTGGCGCTTACTTCCTGGGAGGCGGCTTTGGAATCGTCCCAGATAGCTTGTTCCTTGAGGTAGTCGTCCAGTATTAGTATAGGGTCCTGCTTTTTGTATTCATCGATTTCTTCACGAGTCCGGTATTTTTGGGGATCACTCATCGAATGCCCCTTATAGCGATAGGTTCTAGCCTCAATCAGCACCGGATTACCTGCCCTGGCTTCGTTGGCGGCACGCTCCGCCGCCTCCTTAACCTTGAGAATATTCATGCCATCAACCGGTTCACCGCGAATGCCATAGGCCGCTGCCATTAAGGAAAAATCATCTACCGCCGATACCCGCTTCCAGCTGGTCCCCATCCCCCATTGATTATTCTCGCAAACAAAAATAACCGGCAAGTTCCAGATTCTGGCCAAATTCAGCGCTTCGTGGAAAGCGCCTTGATGAATCGCCCCGTCGCCAAAGAAGACAACGGTTATGCCGCCGGTCTTGCGGTATTTCTGGGCAAAGGCGACGCCGGTGGCGACCGGGATTTGGGCGCCGACAATGCCATTGCCGCCTAGGAAATGTTTGGCAGCGTCAAATAAATGCATGGAGCCGCCTTTGCCCCGGGAGCAGCCGCTGACTTTACCAAATAACTCGGCCATGATGGTTTTTGCTTCCAGGCCCGCCGCCAAAGCATGTCCATGATCTCGGTAACCGGTTAGAACGTAATCTTTGCTATAGTCGAGAATCGCGGCAAAACCAGCAGCAATTGCTTCTTGACCATTATACAAATGGCAGAATCCGCCGATTTTTTTAAGTCCATACATCTGGCCGGTTTTTTCCTCAAAAATCCGCATTAGCACCATTGAAGCGCGGATCTGCCACAATTGGTCAGCGTCATTTTTTTTCATGGCTATAACTTTCCTGCGCTGTTGGCGTTGGCGAGCGGTTGTTGCAGCCGGATTTTTTCGATAGCCGTTTCAATGACGACCAGTTGGCCATGTTCCGGCCGGACCCGCCAGAAATGCGCCAGATTTGGCCCCAACGCTTCGATTACTTCGGCCTTTAACTGCGGATTGTCCAGGACGGAGGCCTCTCCTTGGATATAGACAATCTCATTCAAACTTGGCAGCTGGAAGCTCCAGGCGACTTTATTATTCGTGGCTAAATCCCGAATCTTGTTGGAACTATCAAAACTGACAGAGTAGATGTAGTCAGGCTGCTCATTAAGGCTGGCCGCCACCATCCAGCGGGCTTGCGGATACCCTTCGCTATCGATGGTGATAAATAAGCCCCGGCGAACATCTTCCAGCAGACTGTGGAAGCTGTCTAAAATCTCGTGCGCTTTCATGATGGTCCTTTCGATCACTGTGGCTGTCGAGCCGTTTATAAATCCAGGTTGGATCCTCGTAAGCAGTGGCCATGGATTGAATCAGTGCCATATTAATTTCCGGAGCATTGTTATTATTGTTTAATTCTGAGTTATGAGTAATCGCGCGGTGCAGTGCTTGTTTAACCACTGGTACTGAAAGGGTAGGCAAAAATGAAGAAATATTAGCTACCGGGGAAGGCACGGAAGCAATACCCTTGTAGGGCAGTGTGTTGGAAGAATTTACACGGCGGTATTTGACTGATTCGGCCGCCAGGCAAGTGTGGAGCTGCTCAAGATCAGTTTGAATCAGTATAGTACCATGAAAAAGTAAGCTGCCGTTTGAGACCGAGCTGGCAGTGCCGCCAATTTTATAAGACTCGATATAGAGACCGCCTCGGGCGCCTTCACGGACATCCAGGCCAAGACTGCGCAGGCCAGCGATAATCAGACTTACAAGGGAGCTGCGATCTTCAAGGCTGCCATTTTGAATAAAAGCCCAATTAAGATTTCCCTCGTCATGATAAACGGCCCCGCCTCCCGTGGTTCGGCGGAAAATAGGAATCCCGGAAGCCAATCCGGCAGTGCTGGTTTCAGCCAAAGCCTCTTGATTCCGGCCAATTATGACCGATGGCTGGTTTCGATAAGTCAAAAACCAGGAACCTTGCTTGGTCGACTTGGATCGCAGTAGTTCCTCCATAGCGATGTTATATGGAGGATATTGATAATCAGAATCAATCCAAGCATATGGAGGCATCTCACAAATATAACTAGTTTGATAGTGAACGGCAAATCAGGTCTAGTACGATGCCGATAGTTACCGAGACGCTGACTGCGTTTTTGGCGCTCGGCTAGTTCGGAAAAAAAACACCAATCTATCCAAAAACGGTTGCAAATAGACTACAATTGCAATAGATGCCTCAGGGTGAAACCCTGCTAGCGTGATGCGAAAACAGTACCGAAGCGGGTGGTTTGGCTACCGTCATGATTCCGACCGTAGTAAAGGAGACAGCGTATGGGTCCCAAGCGAGCTTTTGGCATTTTTGGCCGCATCATGGTAGTGGTGACGGTCTATATTGTTCTGATTGTGCTGGTCGTGGTCTTCGCCTTCTATTTCCAGTACGTTAAAGCTATCGATAATGGCATCAGCCAGTCGGTACGCGGAGCGGTGGTAGCTACCAGTCTATTTACCGAAACAGCCACCCTGGATCGCATTACACCCGACAATTCGTTAGAAGACTGGTACCGCCAGCTTTGGGATAAATATGAAGCGTGCCGTGCGGCTTTCGATTTGGTCTATGTTTACGTCATGGAAAAGCGAGCCGACGGTAAGATTTACTTTTTGCTGGACACGGCCGACGACGATCCGGACGTCGATAACGACAATACCTTTCAGCAGGAATATGACGATGCCCCCGCAGAGCTGGGCCAGGCCTTCCAGACTAAGGTCTATACTGAGGCTGATTTCTATACCGATGAATGGGGCACCTTCATGAGTGCCTTTTTACCTATCGTCGGCGACAACGGAACCGTCCGTTATGTCATCGGCGCCGATATTCAGGTGACTGAGGTTCAAAAAAAGCAGCGAGCGGCATTGGTCGCCCTGGCCTTGATGTTGGGAGTCAGCGCCGTGGCTTTTGCGGCCCTGGCCTTGCTCATGAAAAAGGTCATCCTGCGGCCTCTGGCCATCTTGGAGCAGCGGCTGGCGGCGATCAGCGCCGGGCACGGCAACCTGAACGAGACCCTGCCAGTGCGCCGCCTCGACGAGCCTGGTCGGGTGGCGACCAAGTTTAACGAATTTATCAGTTCACTCAAGGATATCGTGGTCAGCATCAAGCAATCGGAAGGCCTGCTGTCTGATCATGGCGCTGAGCTAGCCACCAATATGCAGGAAACGGCCTCGGCCATTCGCCAGATCGTGGCCAATATCCAGAGCATGCGCCAGATTGCCGATGGCCAGGCCCAGTTGACCGATCAAACGGCCGACATGGCCGATACCATCAAGACCCGACTCGATGCCCTGGCCAAGGGCTCATCGGCTCAGGCTGCCTTGGCCGTTAGCAGTAGCGCCGCCACCCATGCCGTGATCGCGGCCATCGAGTCAGTTGCCCACGGCTCGGCCGAAACCGATCAGCTGTCGCGCGCCTTGGTCGAGACGTCCTCACTTGGTCGCAAAGACGTCGATGAGCTGACCCGGCTGGTTGGCGAGATATCCGAAGGTAGCACCAGTCTCCTGGAACTGAACAAGGTAATCGCCCAGTTGTCCGGCAAGACCAACTTATTGGCCATGAATGCCGCCATTGAGGCGGCCCATGCCGGTAATGCCGGTAGCGGTTTCTCGGTGGTAGCCGACGAAATTCGCAGTCTGGCCAATTCCTCGGCCGAACAGTCGAAACGGTCCAAGTCCACCATCCTGGCCATGCGCGGCCTGATTACTGGTGTGGTAGCGGCCGCCGAACGCGTCAACGCCAGTTTCGCCAGCCTGGCCGAAGAGATCAGCACCATTTCGCGCATCGTTGCCGGAAACGAAAAAGCCATTCGCATCCAGGATGAAAAAGGCCAGGCCGTGTTGCAGGCCGTTTCCGAGATGGGCAAACTAACAACCGAACTGGATTCGGAAACCGGTCGTATTGGCAGCAGCGCCGATGCCATTCGTTTGGCAATGAGCCAGCTGGAAGCGACCTCAACGGAGTTGGCCCGCAGCTTGCAAGAAATGTCGGCCGGGGCTGACGAGATTAACACCGCCGTGAACGCCATCTCCGATATATCGCTCGAGACCAAGGAAGAAATTGACCGTATCGGCCGGCAAATCGGCGAGTTCAATACCGATTGAGGCTGGGTTGAGTTTCGTACCTGTGGCTCTAGCTTGGTATTAGGAGGTATGATAAAAAGACTACCGGGAGTAGGTAAATCGGGTTATCCTGTTCGGACAACCGGCAGGGGAAGGCTATAG
>Ga0154488_1018_pt1 | contig 54964 bp, 34 predicted proteins | sample RifGroD1_FD_115967 | JGI IMG/M metagenome (GOLD analysis project Ga0154488, IMG submission 115967) | Spirochaetes bacterium GWD1_61_31 | reverse complement strand
TACACCACTCCGAGGGATAGACCTTCGAGCATAGTTTTCTCCTGTGAGAGGTACTACCTATTGTACCGCCTGAGTCAACTGCATACCCAGGTTTCGAAAAATACCATATCTCGCTAAAAACCGAGATTCGCAATAACGAACCGGTCTTCATCGACATTCAACGCCTGCAACGGGCCATCCATAATATCCTCGACAACGCCATCAAAGCCTTGCTCGACTCGGCTACCAAAGAAATCAGCCTGATAACGGCCGGCGATGAGTCAACCTTTATACTGCAGATAAGGGATAGCGGCATCGGCATCGCCCCAGCCATCCTGAAGCAGATCTTCGACCCCTTCTTCACCACTTCGGCCAGTGGCGGCACCGGTCTGGGTTTGCATATCGTCAAAAGCATCATCGAAGCGCATCGCGGCAAGCTGTCCGTCGATTCCGAACCCGACAAGGGCTCCTGCTTCACTATCGAGTTGCCCCGGCGGGCTTGAGCCCAGCCCAGCCCGGCCCGAATACCTCGGCGGCAACGGTCGCCACGCTCGCGGCCAATTCGGCCAGTGGAACGGCGCGCCATTCGGCCGCCAGGCGATAGGTCCGGCCAATATCCAGCGGCGTCGAGGGCTGCCCTCGCCGCGGCAGCGGATTCATGTACGGCGCATCGGTCTCCAGCAATAAACGATTGGCCGGCACTGCCCGCAAGGCTTGGCGCAGCGTATCGGGCTTGCCATAACTAAGATTGCCGGCGAAAGACAGGTAACAGCCTGCTTCCAGGAAGCGCTGTGCCCATTCGCCGTCGTAGCTAAAGCAATGCAGCAACACGGGAAGTTTCCCGGCAAACGGCTTAACCAGGCGCCAAGTGGCTAGGGCCGCCTCCCGCGAGTGCACCACGATTGGCTTGCCACAGGCCGAGGCTAATTCCAGCTGGCCTTGAAACAGGCTGGCTTGCTCCGCCGCCGTGCCGTTCATCCAATGGTAGTCCAGCCCGGCCTCGCCGACCGCGATGCACTCCGGCCGCCGGACGGCCCTCTCCAGTTGGGCCAAGGCTGTACTGATCGAGGGCAGAGCCGGCACGTCCGGCCAGATGCCGGACGCGAAGCGCACGAACGGCCAGTCGCCGAAAGCGTCCAAGCGGTCATCAAAATCATTATAGGTTACCCCCGGATCAAGAATCCGGGCAGCGGTGCCAGCATAGGCCTGAAATATCGCCGTCAACGCCGCCTCCCCGAGCCTGTCCCGCACATAGCTCAGGTGGGCGTGGCTGTCGGTCAGGGCGACGGGTGCGGTCAAGGAATCCGCTACTGGATCGCTCATCAGGACTTTTCCGCTTTGGCGGTCTTATCCGGCCTGGCTGTCTGAAAACTGAATTCGTCGGCCTTGACTTGCACCGTCACCTGCTCCCCATCGCGGATCTCACCCTTGAGGATGGCGCGCGCCAGCGGATTCTGGATGGCGCTCTGAATCAGACGCTTGAGCGGGCGGGCGCCATAGCGCGGGTCATAGCCCAGATGGGCCAGCCGGGCCAAAGCGTCGGGTTTCAAGACCAGCTGGATCTTGCGTTCCGCCAGCCGGCCGGACAGGTGCTCGAGCTGGATCTTGATGATCCCGGCCATGTGGCCTTCCTGGAGCCGCTCGAAGATGACGGTTTCATCGATGCGATTCAGGAATTCCGGCTTGAAGGCGCCGCGCAGTAGCTCATTCACGGCTTGACGGACGGCCGCCATGTCCTTGGCCTCCAGAATCAGGTCCGAGCCGAGGTTGCTAGTCATGATGACGATGCTGTTCTTGAAGTCCACCGTCCGGCCCTGACTGTCGGTCAGGCGCCCGTCATCGAGCAATTGCAAGAGGACGTTGAAGACGTCCGGGTGGGCCTTCTCAATTTCGTCGAACAGGATGACGCTGTAGGGCCGGCAACGCACCGCCTCAGTCAGTTGGCCGCCCTCGTCATAGCCGACGTAGCCGGGCGGCGCGCCAATCAGGCGGCTGACTGAATGCTTTTCCATGTACTCGCTCATGTCGATGCGGGTCAAGGCTTTCTCGTCGTTGAACAGGAACTCGGCCAAGGTTTTGGCCAGCTCGGTCTTGCCGACGCCGGTCGGGCCAATGAACAGGAAACTGCCCAGCGGCTTGTTCGGATCGCTCAAGCCGGTCCGGTTGCGCCGGATGGCGTCGGCCACGGCCACGATAGCCGCCTCCTGCCCCACCACTCGCTGCTGTAGCGTCTGTTCCAGGTCCAGGTATTTTTGGACCTCGCTGGACAGCATTTTGGAAACCGGTATGCCGGTCCAGGTAGAGACGATGCGGGCGATATCCTCCTCGCAGACCTCTTCGCGCAATAACCGGCCGCCGGGGCTTTCCGACTGGACGGCCTTGGTGGATGCGTCGAGGGATTTCTGGGCCTCCAGCAGCTTGCCGTACTTGATCTCGGCCGCCTTGGCCAGGTTGCCTTCGCGCTCGTAGCGCTGCTCATCGAGCTTCAGCTGCTCGATATTTTCCTTGAGCTTGCGCACCACGTCGATGCGGCCCTTCTCGTTCTGCCAGCGCAGCTGCATGGCGTCGCGACGGCCGGATAGCTCGGCCAACTCCTTTTCGAGCTTGACCAGGCGTTCGCGGCTGGCCTCGTCGTCCTCATGGGACAGCGCCTGCCGCTCGATGGTCAGCTGCAGGATGCGCCGCTGGATCTGGTCAAGCTCGGTCGGCTGGCTCTCGATCTCCATCTTGATGCGGCTGGCCGCCTCGTCCACCAGGTCGATGGCCTTGTCCGGCAGAAAGCGGCTGGTGATGTAGCGGTCGGAAAGCATGGCCGCCGCCACCAAGGCTTCGTCCATAATGCGCACGCCATGGTGCACCTCGTAGCGTTCCTTGAGGCCGCGCAGGATGGCGATGGTGTCGTCGACGCTCGGTTCGACGCACAGTACCGGTTGGAAGCGGCGTTCCAGGGCGGCGTCCTTCTCGATGTACTTGCGGTACTCGTTCAGGGTGGTGGCGCCGATGGCGCGCAATTCGCCGCGCGCCAAGGCCGGCTTCAGGAGGTTGGAAGCGTCCATCGAACCCTCGGCCGCTCCGGCGCCCACCAGGGTATGCAGTTCGTCGATGAACAGGATCACCTGGCCCTCCGATTTCTGAACCTCCTCGATAACCGCCTTGAGGCGTTCCTCGAACTCGCCGCGGAATTTGGCGCCGGCCACCAGGGCGCCCAGGTCCAGGGCCAGCAGGCGCTTGTGCTTGAGGCTTTCCGGCACGTCGCCGGATACGATGCGCCGCGCCAAGCCCTCAACGATGGCCGTCTTGCCGACGCCCGGCTCGCCGATCAGCACCGGGTTATTCTTGGTGCGGCGGGCCAGCACCTGCATGACGCGGCGGATCTCCTCGTCACGGCCGATGACCGGATCGATTTTCTCGCGCCGGGCCAAAGCCGTCAGATCACGGCAGTATTTTTCGAGCGAACGGTATTTTTCCTCGGCCGCCTTGTCGTTGCTGCCTCGGTTCCCCCGCACCGCCTTGAGGGCTTCCAGGATGCCGGTCTTGGTGACGCCCAGGCGCGGCAAAAGTTGGCCGACCGGTCCTTCATCGGCCAGCATGGCCAGGAGAATATGTTCGCCGGCCACGAATTCATCCTTCAGCGCGCCGGCCTCCAGTTCCGCCTTGGCCAGCACCTTACCGGCCGCCGGGGACAGGTAGACTTGGGCGGCTTGGCCATAGACCTTCGGCTTGCGAGCCAGCATATCGGCCAGCTCGGCATCGAGGTCGGACACCTGGATGCCAAGCCGATCCAGCAGCGGCCGGACGATGCCGGCATCGGTCTCCAGCAAGGCGGCCAGCAGATGGTCGACATCCAACTGGCTATGGTCGGCTTTCTGGGCCGTACTGTGGGCCTGCTGGATCGCTTCCTGGGCTTTGAGGGTGAATCGTTCGTAATCCATGCTTATTCTCCAAGGCGCGTGCGGATTCAATTATCAGCTATGAAAATAATAAAACAGCACTATAAAGGCAAACTAGACCAGGCAGTCCAGGCCATGCCTCAGGCTAAGGAACTTGCCGAAGCCTCGACTTTGCCGTACAATCGCCTCATGAGCGAAACCCAAAACCAAACCCGGCCAGACGGTGCTCCGGTCGCACCCGTCGTGCCAGACGTGCCGGTCGGCAAACTGATACTATTCCACGGCCTGACGCCGCCGGAGGCCCAGGCGGCTATGCGAGCCGTCAAGGCGGCCCTGTCCACCCCGGCTGACCTGGCCTTCGCCATGACCACGCCCACCAACCTGGGTTGGCCGGTCGCCGAACTGGTAACCCATGTCATGGAGGAACATCGACAGTTAGGAGTCTGTCGGGCTTTGGAACGCGAAAAATGATTATCAGAAAAAAATGGGAAACAAATCTGAAGAATCCAGAAACGCAGAGGATTTTTCACGCTTTTTGATCGAGCTCAGCGCCCCACAGCGTAAAATCGGTTCGTCAATCGGGCCATACAGGAAGTATGACCCTCAATCCTCACCAATTTTCCACTCGTGGCTCGCTTTCGCTGGGCCAAAATCCAAAACCCGACAGACTCCTGCGCAACGGCAGCTAACCAGGCCTACCGCGGCGGCGACTGATGGCTGTTCAGGCCGGCTGTCGGCTTGCCCCCTTGTAGCTCGGCCGGCTTTATGCGATATTGGCTCGATGGATTCATTTGTCAACTTGGGCCTGCGCAACGAAATTGCCCAGGCTTTATGTTCTTTCGGCTTTACATCCCCGACTGAAATTCAGTCTTTGGCCATACCGGCCATCCTGGCTGGCGGCGATGCCTATGTCAGTTCGGCCACTGGTTCCGGCAAGACTTTCGCCTATCTAGCGCCGCTTTTATCCCTGCTCGATCCGGAAACCGTTGGTGTCGGCGCGCTGATCGTGGCGCCAACCCATGATCTGGCGGCCCAACTCTACCGTGAAGCCAACCGTCTGATTGAAGCCTCCGGCCTGCCGTTCCGGACAGTCCAGCTGCTCGGCTCAGCCCAGCTCCAGCGCCAGAAAGAACTACTCCACCAGAAACCGCACCTGGTCATCGGCTCAGCCGGCCGCCTGCGCGACCTGGTCAGCGGACGTTTCCTGGATACCCGGCAGTGCCGCTACATCGTTCTCGACGAAGGCGACCGCCTGTTTGAGAAGGAAGTCATCGATATCAGTACCGATCTCTTGGGCATGCTGCCGGAGAGCTGCGCCCGCATCATGGTTTCGGCCACCATTCCGGAAAAACTGGTCCAGAAGACCGGCACCTGGTTTCGCGACGCCCGACAACTATTCCTCGATTCGACGCTCGCCCTGCGCGACTCGATCGAACACTGGTGTTTCCACGCTGCCTCGCGCAAAAAAAGCGACTGGCTGCGCCGCTTCGCCGCGGCCGTCAAACCGGAACGCTGCCTGATCTTCGTCTCGTCCAACGCGGCCCTGCACAGCTTGGCCGAGAAAATGGAACATTTCGGCCTGAACAGCGCCATTCTGCAGACCACGCAGGCCGGCAATGACCGCAAATCGGCCGTCAACCTCTTTGCCGAGGGCCAGGTCCAATGGTTGCTCAGTACCGACTTGGGAGCGCGCGGACTGGATATACCAAGCGTCAGCCATGTCATCAGCTACGACCTGCCGGAGGATGTTTCGGTCTACGTCCATCGCGCTGGCCGCACCGGACGAGCCGGCGAGCGCGGCATCGCCATCGCCCTAGCCGACCTGGTGGAACTGAAGCGGGCCTCAAAAATCGCCGTCCGCTACGGCTTCCCGTTCATCTGCAAAATCCTTGACTCCGGCCACGTCTTCGACATCGAACCGGAAAATTTCTTCGCCTTGGCGGAAGAAGCCGAAAGCCAGAAGAAAGAACCGACCGACAACCAGTCCAAACCGCCCGCCCGCCAGTCCCGCGCCCACTACGGCACCGACCGGCAATCCTTTGCCCGCCCCGCCCCCCGGCTGAACCCGCCCTTCGGCGTCGCTCCGGAAGCGGCTGACCAACGCTATCATGGACTTCCGGCCCGTGCCGGCAGCCCAAGCCGCCTCGTTCCGCCCGGCAAGCCCTTACCCGCCATTACCACCACCGACGGGATCCGTCCGGTGACTGGCGACAACGCTGGCGGACGTAAACGCCCGTTCTCAAAAAGTGATAAACCAGATAACCGGCCTGCTCAGGATGGCTCTAGCCAGGCGGCCGGGCTGTCAGACAAAGCGGCTGGCGGCAAGCGCCGGCCCGGCGGACAACGCCATGCCGCCAAGTCGGCGGAAGCCGTCCGCGGCGAAAATGACGGCAAAGCGGCCGCCAAACGGCCAGAGCGCAGCGGCACCGAAACAGCCCCCCGAACCGCCAAACCGGCTACCAGGGAAAGCTCGGGCCGCAAGCGTCCGGGAAAACACCACGCCCGGAATTACGGCCCCCCAAAACCGGCTCAGGGCTCGTAACGCGCCATGCTGGTCGGAGTCTCGAACACTTCGACGGCGCACAACGGCACGGCGGCAAGCTCGGCTTGCAGAGCCTCGAAAATGTAGCGGGCGATGCGCTCGGCGCTCGGCGAGTTGGCGAAGGCCGGATTGGCGTTCAAGTCGCTATGGTCGAGCCTGGCGCAGACCGCGCGCAGGCTATCCTTGAGGATGCCGAAATCAAACAGCATGCCGGCCTTGTCCAGCTCACTGCCGGTGGCGTAAGCCCGCACCAGATAATTATGCCCGTGCAGTCGTTCGCACTTGCCGTGATACTCGGTTAAAAAATGGGCGGCGGCAAACATGGCTTCGACGCGTACCGTGAACATGGGACCTCCTTAACAGCCGATTGGTGGTCATCCGCTGACCGCTGGCCAGTATAGCGGCCGGCCGCCCCATTGCACAACCGGCCCCGGCTGTATACCATTAGGCTATGAACTGCCCACTGTGCGCACTGCTGCCCGCCATGCCGATCTTAGAAATTCATGGCGACACGAAACTCAGCATCACCGGCCTAGCCTACGATTCGCGCGATATCCAGCCCGGTTTCCTGTTCTTCGCCCTGAGCGGCCTGCATGTCGACGGCCATGACTACATCGACCAGGCCATCGCCGCCGGCGCCTCAACCGTGGTGCATTGCCGCGCGCTGCCCTCGTACCGACCAGGCATCTGTTACCTGCGCACCGACGACAGCCGCTTCGCGATGTCAGCGGTGGCCCACCAGTTCTGGAGCCGGCCCTCGGAACACCTGACCGTCATCGGCGTTACCGGGACCGAAGGCAAAAGCACCACCGTCTGGCTGATCGCCCGGCTGCTGGAATTGTGCGGCGCCAGGAGCGGCTTCATTTCCACGGTCGACTACCGGGTCGGCGACCAGGTGCGCAGCAATCCCAAGCACCAGACCACCCCGGAGGCCACCGCCATCCACGAGAAGCTGGCGGCCATGGTCGCCAACGGCCTGGAATACGCCGTGGTCGAATCATCCAGCCATGGCCTGTCGCCCCGCACCAACCGCCTGGGGGATGTAGCCTTCGATGTCGGCGTCATGACCAACGTCCGCCACGAGCACCTGGAATTCCACGGCAGCTGGGAACAGTACCGCCACGACAAGGCTAATCTGTTCCGTGCCCTCGACCGGGCCTTGCCGTCCAAGCTGATCGCCGGCCGCCGCGTCGAGCGGCCTAGTTTCGGGGTGGCCTGCGCCGATGACCCCAGCGCCGGTTATTTTGCGGCCGCCACCGTCCGGCCGGTACAGCGCTACAGCATGCAGGGCAGCGCCGCCGACGCCTTGGCCACGGCTATCCATGACGACCAGGCCGGCGCGGATTTTTTACTGCGGCTGGACGGCTTGGAGTTGGCCGCCCGCAGCAACCTGCCCGGCCAGTTCAATGTCGAGAACATCCTGGCGGCCGTCCTGGTGGTCTACCGGCTCGGCCTCGCGCCGCTGGCCACTATCGTCGGCCACCTGCCGGCCCTGACGCCGGTCAAAGGCCGCATGACGCGGGTGGAGTGCGGCCAAGCCTTCGAGGTGTTGGTCGATTACGCCCACACGCCCTCCAGCTTCGAGACCATCCTGCCGCCGCTGCGCCGTCGCGTCACCGGCAGCCTGATCTGCGTCTTCGGTTCCGGCGGCGAGCGCGACACCCAAAAACGCCCCCGCCAGGGCGAGATAGCCAGCCGTTACTGCGACGTGGTTATCCTGGCCGACGAAGATCCACGTGGCGAGGAGCCGATGGCCATCCTGGAGCAAATCGCCGTCGGCTGCGGCGGCAAGTCACGAGGCGTCGATTTGTTCCTGATACCGGACCGGGCGGCGGCCATCGCCAAGGCCTTCGCGCTGGCCAAACCGGATTCCACCGTCTTGCTGCTTGGCAAAAGCCACGAAAACACTATAGATTATGAGACAGGGGCCATTGCCTGGGACGAAATCAGCCAGGCCGAACAGGCCCTCCATGCCATAACCGGAACCACCGGTTAATCCGGCTAATCCGGTCGAGTTGACCAGCCGGCCAGCCGCAGACCGCTGCCCCTTGAAGCAGCCTAACGAGGACACACCATGAAAATTGCCCTGTTGTTTGGCGGAAAATCCGGCGAACATGAAGTATCCATCAACTCCGCCAGCAATATCGTCCGCCAGCTCGACCCGCGTCACAAGCTGTCGCTGATCGGCATCAGCCACGATGGCGTCTGGTACCTGCAGCCGGACAGCCTGGCCGCCAGCTGCCGTGAGGACGAGGCTAAGCTGCAGATCCGCACTGATTGTCCGCAGGTGCTGGTGGCGCCGGGCAAGGGCCTGCGCGTCTACGGCAATTTCGGCGCCGCCGACTTGCCGCTCGACGTGGTCATCCCGGTGCTGCACGGCAGTTTCGGCGAAGACGGCACCGTGCAGGGTTTGCTGGAATGCGCCGACCTGGCTTACGTCGGCGCCGACGTCGCCGGCAGCGCCATTGCCATGAATAAGGCCTTGGCCAAGCGGCTCTGGCAAGCGGCCGGCCTGCCGGTGGTTCCCTTTGAAGCCATCAGCCATTACCAGTGGAGCGAGCAGCAGGCCGCGCCGATCGTGGCCGAGGCCATCCAGCGCTTCGGCTGGCCGCTGTTCGTCAAACCGGCCGGCACCGGCTCCAGCGTCGGCACCGCCAAGGCGCTTGACGCCGCCAGCCTACAGGCGGCCGTCGAGCAGGCCTTCAAATTCGACACGGCCGTCCTGATCGAGCCATTTATCGCGGCCATCGAGGTAGAATGCGCCGTGCTCGGCAACGGCCAGCTCCAGGTTTTCCCGCCCGGCGAGGTCGCTCCCACCGCTACCCACGAATTTTACGATTACGATGCCAAGTATATCGATCCGACCGGCGCCGAGCTGTTCATTCCGGCCCGCCTGCCGGCCGAGCAGCTAGAACGCGTCCGCCACCTGGCCGCTCAGGCCTACGCCACGGCCGGGTTGGCCGGCATGGCCCGCATCGATTTCTTCGTCGACCGTAAAAACGGCGCCATCCTGCTCAACGAGGCCAATACCATTCCCGGCTTCACCGAAATCTCGCTCTACCCGCGGATGTGCCTGGCCGGCGGATTGAATTACCCGCAGCTGCTCGACCGCCTGATGGAATTGGCCATTGAGCGCCACCAGACCCGACGACAGCTGCAGTTCACCAATCGATGACGTCACGGAGGCTTTCATGAAAAGCGCCAAGGAAATGTCGCTGGACAAGCGGATACTGGGCATGACCGCCGGTCTGGCCCACCGCCTGGCCGAATTGATGATCGCTGATCCAGAAATCCAGGAGATGCAGGAATACGCCAACGTGGTTTCCATCCGGCGGCTCAACTTCAACGACCACGGACCGGTCCACATGCGCACCGCGCTCATCAATGCCCTTAACATGCTGGGCTACTTGCATGAGTCCGGCATCAAGACCAGCCTGGAGCAGGACGAGGCCGGCAGCTATGAAGATAGCCGCATGGCCGTGATGCTAGCCTCCTTCCTGCACGATATCGGCATGGCGGTGGGTCGACAGAACCACGAGATGAACAGCGCCATTTTCGCCTACCCGGTCATCACCCGCCTGTTGCAGGAAATCCTCCCCACGCAACTCGGCCGCCTGGTAGCTATCCGCAGCGTGGCCATCGAAGGCATCGAGGGCCACATGACCACCCAACGCATCCATTCGCTGGAAGCCGGCCTGATCCTGATCGCCGACGGTTGCGACATGAAAAAAGGCCGCTCGCGCATCCCGATGCTGCTGTCCACCGAACCCAAGGCCGGGGACATCCACCAATATTCGGCCGCGGCTATTACCGACGTCGTCATCAGCCATGGCCAAAACCGCCCCATCCAAATCGACATCACTATGCAGGAATCGGTCGGCTTCTTCCAAGTCGAGGAGGTCTTGCTGCACAAGATCAACACCAGCCCGGTCAAGCAGTATGTTGAGCTGAACGCGGCGGTCCTCGGTCAAGAACCGCGCCGCTATCTGGGATGAAGCGGCTAGCATGAGCATCAAGAATCAGCAGGCCATCCTAGACAAGGCCTTAGCCGCCGGCGGCCGGCGCGACTACGATACGGCCCTCGACCTGTTGACCAGGCTGGCGGCCGAGGCTGACGAACTGCCGGAGGCCCTACTCTACCTGGGTCGAACCCGTCATGCCATGGGCGACTACCCGCGCGCCTTGGTGGCCATCCAGAAATACCTGGAGAAGGTGCCGGACAGCGGCGAGGCCTGGTTTTTCCTGGGGCGCAGTTTCCTGTCGGCCCAACGGCCGCGCGACGCCCTGCGCTGCCTCCATCGGGCCACCCAGCTTGGCCGCAGCAATGCCCAAAGCCTGGCCTTGCGCGGTTTTGCCGAGCTCAAGCTGCGTCGGCCGGCCCACGCGGTGGAAAGCCTTGAGCAAGCCCATATCCAGACGCCAAACGACCCGGCCATCTTCCGGGCCTACCGCAATGCCCTATTGGTCCTGGCTATCAGCCACCTGCACCACGGCAAGGCCGACAGCAGCCGGCAGATTCTGGACTTCGTCATCAAGAACGGCGGCGACAGCACCACGGCCAGGCTGTACCGGTCCGCCGCCTGCCGCGAGTTGGGCATGCTGCAGGCCGCCTTGGCAGACCTGCAGCGCGCCCGCCAGGACAACCCGGACGATACCGCCATCCGCCTGCAAATGGCGGTCCTGCTGCTGGCCACCGGCCAGCAACAAGAGGGCTACCAGTTACTCGACGGCCTGGGCATCCAGTTGCCCGGGGATGCCACCACACCATGGTCCAGTGATGCTTTAGAGCGCTGGCGGGCCTTGGCCGCCCTCCAGAACGGACAGACCAGAAGCGCCCTGCGCTCAGCCTTGACCTTGTTGCGCAAGGGTGAAAAAGAGCCAATTATCCGGGTAATCGCCGCCCAAGCCAATTTCGAGCTGGGACGCTTTCCACAGGCCATCGAGCATTTCAAGCGCGCGGCCGAGGCCGACCCGAAGTCATCGGCCATCCGGCTGGCCCTGGCCCTGGCCTACTGGGAAACCGGGCAGTACCGCGAAGCCCGGGCGGCGGCGGCCGCGGCGGCGCAACGCGGCGCGGACAAGCCGGACGCCGCCTATCTGGATGTTCTCTGCCAGTCCCGGGAAGGCGTCGCCGCCGCCAGTCTGCTGCCGCGCGTCCAGGAATTGATGCACCGCAAACCGGGCGACCGCCGCTTGATGTTTATCCTGGCCGAATGCCTGTTCAAGACCGGCCGGCCGGATTTGGCCGGACCTTGGTTCGAGAAGCTGCTGGAACTGGACGGCGAAAATGACCTGGCCCGGCTCTACCTGATCGCCGTGGCCGAATCGCTTGGCGATAGCCGGCTGGAGATGGGGCGCTATGGCGAATATCTGGCCAGCTACCCCGACAATGTCAAAATACGGCGCGAGTACATCCGAAAGCTGGTGGCCAACCATGACTGGACAACGGCGCTAGCCGTTCTGGAGGCCGGCTTCCCGTACGACGCCGCCAGCCGCGGCAACAGCGCCATCCTAGCTATTTGTTATCGCAACACCGGGCATTATCGCGAGGCCGCCATCCATTACCGTAGCCTGCTTTCGGCCGATCCCAGGAACCAGGACTACCTGCTGGCCCTGGCACTCTGTCTGGAAAAATCCGGCAGCCACCACCTGGCCGTCGAGCTGCTGACCCGGGGCGCCGCCTACCTCAAAACCAAGGCCGACGCCTGGCTGGCACTGGGCTTGCTCCTAGCTAGGCAAAACAAGGTCGAGGCGGCCTGCGAAGCCTTTGGCAAAGCCGTAGAGCTGGCCCCGGCCGACCCCCGTCCCTTGCGTAACCTAGCTAAACTCTACAAGAAAAGCGGATCCAATGAAATGGCCGCCCGCTACGAAGCCAGAGCCGCCAAGTTAGGAGTCGGTCGGGCTTTGGAACGCGAAGAATGATTGTCAGGGAAAATTGAGAAACAAATCTGAAGAATCCAGAATTTCGGGAGATTTTTCACGCTTTGGGGCCGATCTCAGCGCCCCACGGCCTAAAATCGGCTCGTCAATCGGGTCATACCGGAAGTATGACCCTCAATCCTCACCTATTTTCCACACGTGGCTCGCTTTCGCTGGGCCAAAATCCAAAACCCGACAGACGCCTAGCTTCAGCCTAAAAAAAAGCCCCAAAAAAACTTGAGTGTTGCCCATTTATCGTATATAGTGGAGATAGTTCAAGACTGCGGAGGTTACAATGGCTCTGAAAGCTATGGATCTGTTCGATGCATACCAGAAAAGCAAATTGCCCAACGAGCATGGGTTCATTGTATCGTCGTTCTTCTCGGCGACCTCGGCTTATTCACGGTATGAAGTCGTGTCCTACAACAACGTCAAGTCGATTTATCCAACCGAAGAAGGCTTGACCTTCCAGTCGGATGGCAAAAAACTCCATATACTGGTAGAACCGGCCGATTATGCCCACAAGGCGGAAGAGCCCTATATCCGTACTATGGCCGAAAAGGTACCGCACCGCTTTAGCGAACTAGAACTCCATACCTGCAAGAATCAGACCAAGGTTTATTACGGTAAGGAAGCGGTCATCGCCTACACTTCCTTCACCATCATGCGGCCGACCAGCGTCAATTTCGCGATTTTCTTTTACGGGCTGCCCGACGTCTTCGAGAGCCTGGCCCTGTTCTTCGAAAAAACCTTGAACAAGGAGGCCGGCGTTCCCGGTCCCGATGCCAAGAAACTTTCCAAACTAATCTCACTCAAACTCAAAGAGGCCATGATGGTCGATTTCAGCTCCTAAATCGGTAACGATGTCGACCGGCGCCCCCGCCGGCCAACCTGGCCTACCAACCTGGGTTCTGTCTGGCTGGTTCACCTGGCCAGCCTGCACAAACAAGAAAGCCGTCCAGTTGCTGTTAGGCAACCGGACGGCTTTTTAATTGTCAGGCCGTATCAGGTGGCTTTGGCTCGTTCAAACTCCAGCTGGGCGATGGCCAGGCAGGCGATCGGCACGGAATAAGGCGAACAAGAGACGTAATCGAGACCGGCTTCCATGCAGAAGCGGATGTTATCCGGGTTGGCGCCATGCTCGCCGCACAGGCCGGTCGTCAGGCCGGGACGGGTCATCTTACCACGCCGCACGGCCAGCCCGACCAATTCCTTGACCGGGGTGACTAGGTTGCTGAACGGATTGCCCTCAACCAAATCGAACAGCGAATAATCCGGCATGAAACTGTTGAAATCGTCGCGGCTGATGCCCAGGGTGGTCTGAGTCAGATCATTGGTTCCAAAGCTGAAGAACTCGCTGTAGCGCGCGATCTCGCCAGCCTGCAGCGCGGCCGCCGGCAGCTCGATCATGGTGCCCTTGCGGTACTCACACGGTTTGGCCTTGAACTCCTTACGGATTTCTTCCTCGATCTCGACCAAGCCCTTGTAGGTAGTGCCTTCGATCTTCTTGCCATAAATGATCAGCTTTAGCTCCGCCGAATTCATGACTATCGGAATCATGATTTCCGGCATAACGTCGACTTTCTCGGACTTGAGCTGATAGACGGCCTGGAAGATGGCCCGCATCTGCATGGCGTAAATTGCCGGGTAGCTGACGGCGATGCGACAGCCACGGTGGCCGAGCATCGGATTAAACTCGGCCAAGGTATCGATCCTGGCCTTGAGCTCACTCTTGGAGACCGTTGCCTTGCCCTTCTTGCCACCGCTGTTCAGGTGCGCCATGAAGGCTTCGAATTCCGTCTCGTTGTGCGGCAGGAACTCATGGAGCGGCGCGTCCAGCAGGCGTATAGTCACTTCTTTGCCCGCCATGATCTTGAACAGGCTGTAGAAATCGTCGCGCTGCATGCTTTCCAGCTTCTTGAGCGCCTTCTCGCGCGCGGCGGCATTTTCGGCCAGAATCATCTCGCGGAAGACGTTGATGCGCTTCTCGTTAAAGAACATGTGCTCGGTGCGGCACAAGCCGATGCCATCGGCGCCGAATTGCAGCGCCAGGGCGGTGTCGCGCGGATTGTCGGCATTGGCCCGGACATGGAAGTGCTTCATGTTCTTCTTGACGATGGCGATGAAATCGAACAGCCCGGATTCGGCTGGATCGGGCTCGATCAGCTCGGCCGTCCCCTGCCAGACATGCGGCTCACCATGGTAAGGCACATTGATGGTGATAAAATCGCCCTCGTTAAAGACAAAATCGCCGATAGTAGCCTTGCGGCCGCGAATCTTCATTTCCGGCTTAACGAGGGAAACCTTGCCGTATTGCCGCGCCACAACCGAGGCGTGCGCGGAATAGCCGCCTTCACACGACAGAACGCCGCTTGCCACCTCGATGGCCTTGACGTCCTCGGCAAAGGTCGAGGTCATGCAGAGGATCAGGCGCTTGTCCTCACCCTTTTGCTGAGCGATCCTGAAGGCGTCCAACAGGCTTTCAGTCGAGAAAAAGACCCGGCCAATGGCCGCGCCTGGCGCGCCCGTGATGCCACCTGCCAGACCCTTCAGTTTCTTGACGCTGGCAATGTTGATGATGGGATGCAGAATCTCGGCCAGACGGGCCGGCTGGATGGAATTAATCAGGAAGGCATCATCCACCACCTTGCGCTTGTGGAGATCCAGGTACAGACGCATGTCGGACTGGGTGCTCTTGGCCACAACCTGACGCTGCTCAATCAGCCACAGCTTGTTGTTCTCGATGGTGAAGCGAACCTGCCGGATTTCAGTGTGCTGGTCTTCCAATATCTGGGCGATCTTCTCGAGCGGCTTGAGATGCTGTGGGGCGATCTTGTTGATATCCTTGCCCTCGGCGCCGATCTCGTCGAAACGCTCCTCGAAGTATTCACCCTGCAGATGCTTATCGCCAGTTACCACGTTGCGGGTATAGAAGGCGCCGGAAGCCGAATTCTTGCAGTAGTTGCCATAGACCATCGGCTGCACCAAGATAGCCGTATCCTCGTCATCCTGGGCATCCAGGGCCAACATGAGCGAAATCCGCTGGAGGGCAATCTCGAGCTGCTGCTCGGCGTCGTCGAAGAAGCCCTTGGGCAACAAGTCGGCATAGGCATCCATCAGGGCTTCAGCCTTGGATTCGGCCGCCTCGGAGTCCAGCACGTTACTGGCGCCGACAATTCGCGCCCGAATCTTCATCAGGTCATCGGTACGGTTCTCGAGCTCGGCGATCTTCTCTTCGATCTTGAGCATACCGCGCGACAGGAATACCACCTCGTGGGCGGTGAAGTTGGCGCCGACGAAAAGATTAAAACCCTTAACGGTTTGCCTGGTTAGGCCAAAATTGTGCAAGGTTGGATAATTGGAGATGGCCAGGTTGGGCGACAGTACGATCTTGAGCAGCAAGGGATTGTTGTCGGCGGCCAATTTCTTCTCGACGATGGCCTCCACCTGCTTGATGAACGGCTTGAGCGCCGCGATGACTTTCTCATCGGCCAATTTGCTGGCCACGTCGGAATCGATTATAAAACCAGGCAGAATCGGAAATTTAAGCACGGCGAATTCATTGGCCTGCCGGCCGCGCTGCCCCAGCTTCTGAAGATCGACGTTGCCCTTTATTGTGGTATTCTGGCTGAAGAAATGTACGTTATTTTTCACCAATTGCTCCTTTCATCGCCTCAGAACAGGGACAGCACGCCGTTGACCGGTCCGCGCAGGAACGCTTCAAACATGTTGCTGGCACCCTGGCGCAGGTAACGCTGCAATTTGGCGACATCGGTCACGTCTTCGCCGGCCACGGCGAACTGGATCATGCTGCCGTGCTTGACTTTGCCCCACTTGAACAAAGCATTGAGATTGGTGATGCGTTCGCCATCGTAGTAGACTAGCACCTCAAGGCCAGCATGTTTGGCCTTGTAGCTTTCGATGATACGCTTCCAGGCTTCCACATTGCCATTGTGGAAGAGCTCGTTGGTAACCGGGACACCATACATCGGGGTCATGCGGCTGGAAGTTCGGGCGACGGCTTGAACCGGCGCGGCGGCAGCGGTCGAGGCAGCGGCCATCGTGCCGGCCGAGGCATCAGCTTTGGCCTGGCCGGCGCTGGCTACCGCGCCGCCAGCCTTCGGCTTGGTCTTGGTGGACGGGCGGCCGACAGCTTTGGTTTTTGGAACCTTGGCAAGTTTTTCGACTTTCTGTTTATACGTACACGCACCTTTCAGCAAGCCGGCATCAACCTTGCCAGTACGGCCCTCGAAAGCGGCCAACAAGGCGTCGACGGCTTTGGACGCGATTGTCTTGTCCAGCGTCTTCCCGAAACTACCAACGTACACTGCCAGCAATTCAGTCTTATTCAACCGGTCAAGCCGGGCGAAGTGCGATGAGTTCTTCGGATTGATGGCGACGGCGCCAAGATCCGGGTGATGGTAAACCGCGACGACATCCACGGCGTTCCAATGCTTGACACTTTCATGGATCTTGGCCAATTCGGTTTCGACGGAGGACAGATTGCGGGTAGCGGTGGTATAAGCGAATTTATCAACCAGCATCATGGAAATTACCGCCGAAAGCTGATTATCGACGAGCGACTTCTCATCGAGCATATCGTTGAGCACGTCGGCCAGGTTCTCGCCTGACTGAACCCTGTCCGCGATGGCGATGGTTGCCTTGACATGCCGAACCGATTCATTGAAGAGCTGACGGCTCGACAACATTTCAAACTTACAACTGCTCGTAGTCATGTACACCTTCTTCCTTGATAGAAACGCCCCCCTCTGCAGGGGGGCGCCGTAGGTCGGAATTACATTTCCCTAATATCGCCGCCGGCTTTCTTCCGGCCGGCCGGTTTTCCCTTGCCACCGGCTTTCTTGCCACCGGTGTCGACTACGCCGGTCGAGCCGCTCTTGCGGCCCCGGGGGGCCGGAGCCAGCGCCTCGGTGACGCTGACCGTATCGGCCATAACCGGCTCAGGTCCGTTAAGCATCGCCAGATAACCGGCGCCGGCGTCGACGGGCTGTCCGTCCTCGCTGGTCGGCGCGGCGAAGGACTGGGCGATATCCTCGCGCACCGTGGAGCGGCGGCGGCTGAACGAGGCGAAGGCCGCGTCCTGGAAGCCCTTGGAAACGCCGTGCAGGAACTCGTTGAGCACGTTGGCCATGCCGTCGAGGGTGGCCTTCTTGCGCTTGATCGAGCAGATATCGATATCGAGCAGCAGACCAGGCTGGATATGGAAGGGGTTAATCATGTAATCGAAAACATTGAAACGCTTTTCCAGGAATTCAAGGCGCTCTTCCATAACGCGGCGCTGAATCGGGTACTGATAGGCGTACATGGTTTTCATTTTGTCGCGCATCAGGATGAGGCGGTTCTTGACCTTGTCCTTGTCGTACAGATACGTGCGATTAAGGACTTCGACATCCGTCTCGGCCGGAGCGACGAAAGAAATCTCGTCCCAAACCTTGTTGGTTTCCTCGTAGAGCGGGTCGCCGGTGGCGGCCTTGATCTTGCGGCGGATCTTGCTCTTCATGATCCTGGCCAGATCGGTGAAGTCGCTGACGCGCTTGAGGGCCTTGCTGTCCTCGTAGATCATCTCGAGCACATCCCACAGGTGCTGGACTTCGACCTTGAAGCTCTCGATCTGGACGGTGTAAGCCTTGCGCTCTTCGATAAGCTGCGCGTTGTCGTAATACTGCAGGCGAATCTGGTAGCGCTCGTCCGGCAACACGGCTCGATCGGTATCCTCATACTCGCGGATAATCAGCAGGCGGGCATTCTTGAGGTTTTCGACGTACTGGTAACCCATCTTGGAGGTATCCAGGATGCTGGTCAGGGAGTTGACGGCGGTGTTGTAACCGCGGTTGCGGATATTCTCGATGTCGATCACCTTTTTGAGGTTCTCGCGAATATTCAGCTGGTCGAAGGTGGAAGGGTCGATCTCGGCGCGCAGATTGTTGATGCGATCCATCAGGTCCTTGGCGATGATACTGTAGCGCTTGGACTTGGGATTCTCGACATCGTCGTCGGTATAGCGCGGGATATTCTTCATCTTCTCGAAGATGATCTCGGTATCGTTAAGCTCTTCCTTGCCTTCGTCAACCAGGCGATCCTTGATGACCTCGATTTCCTTGTCGATATTATCGATCAGGTGCTTGGCAATGAGGTCTTTGATCAAGTATTCAACCGTAACCTGGTAATGGAAGATCGGGCTGATCAGCTCGGCATCGAGGATATTAACCGACAGCTTGACGTCGCAGACCGTCTTGGGCTTGTAGATGTTGTCCTTGAAGGAGCACTTCACCACCGAGTAGGCGTTCTCGCCGCGGATGAAGGCGCCGACATCGGTCTTCTGGCGCAAGAGGGAGTTGGTCAGGTTTTCCAGTTCGTTGACGCCGCGCTGGATGTGGCCCTGCAAATGGCCAAACATGTTGACCATCGATTTCTCGATTTCACCGGTGTTGAACTTGTCGGCGCCGCCAACCTGGTCAAGCAGCTCGGCGATTTCCTTTGGCGTATAGCGGGCAAGGGATTTGGTCTCTTCCTTGTCGATGAAGTTGCGAACCTTCTTGACCATCTCATCTTCAGTGGTGACGATGAAGCGGTTGAACATGTTCTGGTAGTTCTGGTTGAAGTAATTGTAGACTTTTTCCTTCAGGCCGCCCATGACATCGAGGCGCTCCAGGACTTCCTTGGGCAAGCGGGAATTGACATGATGCAGGACCTTGTTGGTCTCCTCATGCAGCAGCTGGTCGACTTCCTTCTGCTGGTCACGGTTTTCTTGGGCCAGGGAGTTGCGGGAACCGACGGCGCTCGGCTTTTCGGGATGGTAAACGTTAGGACTTTTGGGAAGATCAATCGCACCCATGTATCTCTCCTTACACGCGAAGTGTGTTTCTTGGCTCTATAGTATCAGGAATCGTGAAATTGTAAAGTCTTCTTTAAAATTTTGTTTGTAGCACTATTACATATAATCGTAGATAAATGCAATTTTCAGCAATTTCGACTCTTTCAGATAATAAAGTGACGGCCAGTCAAACGCTGTCTCCCTACTGGCTTCGCGCCATCTCTGCTCGGCAAGCTCCTGAGCCGCCTACCAAGCGGTTGATTTTCAAGGCAATCGCATTATTCATGCTTGCCAAGTGCCAAAAAATAGTTCATTATTATCTAAGGAATCGCCAATTCATTACCGTACAAGCAGGTGGTCAGATGATGCGAAAGTCAGCCGCGATGGTCATACTCCTACTCATCGTTTGCAGTAGCCTGCTGTCCGCCGAAACCAGATCCGTCCCGGTGGATTTTTTCATCCTACTCGATGTATCCCTATCCATGGAAGGCGCGCCGATACGCGAGGCTCGCGAATTCACCGCCCAAAATGTTATCGGCGCCCTGGTTGAACCAGGCGATTGGGTCTGCCTGGTTAAATTCTGGGGCGAACATGAGGTCGTCTGGCAGGAGGCCATCGGCAGCCAGACCGACAAAGCGCGCCTAATTCGCAGCCTGGCGACCGTCCAAGCCGATGGACGCTTCACCGACATCGGTCTGGCCCTGGACCTGATCGACACCATTTTGCTGGAACGCGGGCAACCCGAGCGCCCCAAATATGTCCTCTTGATAACCGACGAAATCCAGGAGGCCCGGCCGGGAACCCCGTACTACGCCGAGGACCATGTACTCCGGCATCATATGCTGGACTATGTGCGGCGGATTGATCGCGGCCTGTATCGCGTCATCACTGTCGGCCATCCCCAACGCCAGGCTATCGAGGATTCCGCCCGTTACCTGTACGACTTGCTCAGCAATCCGCCTAGCCGCCCGGTCAGCCTCCTCCCCGGCGCGCCAACCGGCACCACCCTGACCGGCGTGATCGATCCGTTGACCGGTCAGCCAACCATCGCGGCCTACGGTGAAACGGAAACCGCCACGAGCGCGGAAACAGCCTCTGGAATGGCGCGAAAACCAGCCAGCCTAGCCATCCTCTTGTTCATTCTGCTACCACTCCTGCTGCTTGTTCTTATTGTCTGGCTAGTTCTGCGGCTGCGCAAGAACCGGCCGGTGGCAAAGCGGAAAACCAAGGAAGAAAGCAGTGAGCTTTGACGAGGCCCTGGCTTACTTTCAATCAAACGATCATTTCCTGATTTCGACGCACGAATCGCCCGACGCCGACGGACTGGGAGCCCAATACGCCCTCTGCCGCGGCCTGACAGCCCTCGGCAAACAGGCTGTCGCCTTGAACAGCGACGCCTATTCGGCCAAGTACAGTTTTATCGACCCCCAAGATCTCATCCAGACCATTGGCCAATGCGGCGACAGCCTGCCCTGGCTGGCTAGCGCCCACCTGGTATTGCTCGATACCAACGACATCCATTACGCCGGGCAGGTGGCGGCCTTCGCCCTAGCCCATAAACTGCCGGTTTTTATCATCGACCACCATGAATTAGAAGCCAGTCGGGAAATCAGCGGCTACGCGGTGATGGAAGCCTCCTCCTGTTGCGAGTTGATTTTTGAGCTCCTGAAGGCGCTGGGAATTGAAATGCAGCTCGATATGGCCAAGGCGCTCTTTGCCGGCATCGTGTACGATACCGGTTCCTTTTCCTACTCGAAAACGCGGGCCGGAACCTTCCAGGCGGCCATGGAAATGGTGACGCTAGGCGTCCAACCGGAACAAGTCCACGCCGCGTTATACGAATCTTCGTCTATCCAGGCCTTGCTCCTCAAGAAAAACGTCCTTTCCACCCTGGAATTGCACCGTGACAACAGCATTGCCATCCAGACCATGACCCAGGAAACCCTGATCCAGAGTGGGGCAAGCTACATTGATGCCGAAGACCTGATCAACATTCCCCTCCAGACTAAAAGCGTCGCCGTCTCCATCCTCTTCAAAGAAACGGACGCCAAACAAATTCGGTGCTCGCTGCGCGCCAAGGGGCAGATAAACGTGGCGGCCATCGCCCAAACTTTTGGCGGTGGTGGACACAAGAACGCCGCCGGCTTTAAGTCGACGCTCCCGCTTGCCGATCTCAAATCCAAAATGCTATCCTTGCTGCAGAGATTATTCTAACAGGCATACCAGGAACCACATGAAACGATATACGCAACCGCTTTTCTTCATCGGCATCATCCTGGCTAGTGCCGGGCTTGGCTTGTACCTATATTTTTCGGCCCGAAACAACGCCAACGAGGCTATCGAGCCAGTCCGGTATCGTACCCTGGTGGCTGGCGGCGCGGAAACGGCCAACGCTGGCGATGGCGAACCGGCCACCCGACTGAGTAGCGCGGTCAATCTACGCAGCGGTGAAACGCTACTCGATCTCTATTCTGTCAAGCTCGAGGCCAGCGGCCTTGAGGACAGCCAATTGCTGGTGGTGCGGGATGCCAACGATCCCTTCGGCTACCTGCGCATCATCGCGGCCAGTTACTCCCGCCTTCAGCGACAATGGCTGCGTATCTGGGAAGGCGTTACCCTGGCCACCAAGCTGCGCACCTTCCAGCTGCATGTCGTTGACATCATCGGCGACCACGGACTCAGCCTGGTGTGCATCGGCATGAACGAGCGTAATGAACAGACGATGATAATCTTCCGGCAAACCGCCGGCCTGAACCAGGACGCCACGTACTCCTTCACGCCCATCTTCGCGGCCAGCGCCGACAGTATCCTGATCGAGGAAGTCGAACGCAGCGAAAGTTACAAATTGGGTATTGCCAGCGAACAAAGCTTCAACGTCGCCGTCTGGCGGCGCGACCAAGCCAGTAGCAACCAGCTGGATCAGCTTAAGGAAACCTGGCGCTGGGACGAGGAAGCCCAAATTTACAACGCCAGCCGCGAGGAACGGATACCGGGAACCCGGATCGAGGAATTGCTGGCCAGCCAGATACTCGACGGCACAACCGAAACCTTCAGCGCTTTCTTGGATGGCGTCTGGTATAAAGAAAGCGCCGATCCTCTATCGGCAGAAGGGCTTTTCCTGGTCTTCCAAGCCGACAGCCAAACCATCCTGTTTGCCACCACCGATTCCGTGGAAGTCATGGACTGGAACAGCTCCAACCCCACCCGCTATGGCTTGTACCTCGCCTGCCAAAACCAATCGGTCCGCAACCTGCGGCGCCTGATTAATGTGGAGCTCGCTTCCAGCAGTAGTATCGACGTCCGGGTCTTCCAGGACATGCGCATCAAAATCGATATCGGGCGGACCTGGAATGGCAGCTACCGTCAACTGCCGCCGGACATGATGACGAGCCTGCAACGCCTTCCGGCCATGGCTTCCCTGCTGCAGAATAGGCTGCTGCAAGGCAGCTGGCAGAACCAGGACGGAGACCAGCTGGAATTCGAAGAAACCGGCTTTCGACTGGCCATGAACGAACGTGAAAGCCTTGGCGTGTACAACCTAGGGCAGCTGGCGGGCGGCAATATCCTCAACCTGCAAACCGTGTCTGATTCAGCGGCGCCTCTACGGCAGAATTACCTCATCACCATCGAAGAAGTGGAGCGATCTGGTCAGCGCCTGCGTCTCCTGAAATTGCAGCCGATCGATCTGACTATCGATGGCTGGACCGCCAGCAACCAGGCGTCGCTCAGCTTCGAACAAGCTATCGGTCAGAATTGAGTCAGGGCACACTGATCAGCGGCCAAGCCTCGAAACCGGCATCCTTCAAGGCTAGCAAAGTCCGGGCCGGATCGACGCCGGCCGCGACATATACCAGAATGACCATAGTAGTTCCCCGGCTGCGCTGAACTTGCAAGCCGCTGAAACCAGCGGCTTGCAAACGCTGCAACGCGTCCTCGGCATTGGCCTGGCTGCTAAAGGCTCCGACCTGATAAAAAAGCACTGGGCTAGCCACCGTGCCGGCGGCACTGGTAGCTTGGCCGGTGGCACTGGCGGCTTGGCTGGCCGCCGCTGGGTTCCCCGACGCGCTCGGCGCGGGCTGGGCAGTGACAGCTGGGGCGGCCGGTTGTCGGCTGAAGCTTTCCAGCCCCTGCAGCATATAGGGCATGGCTGGCCAGGTGGATGCCGGCCTTTCACCATACTCGGCGCGCAGCACCCGCTGCCAGGCTTCGCGCTCGGCTGGAGTCCCGGCGGCTATGGCCAGTTCCAGCGCCGCCAGCCGGCTGCCGGCGTCGTTGAGAGCCAGGATGAATACCGCCTTGGCCATAGCGCCGGGCAGATCAGCTTGCATATAATGCGCCCAACCCATGATGATGTGCGCCCGGGCCGCCAGCGGGGCTGCCGGCAAGCGATCCAGCAGCCGCTGCGCCAGGTCCAAGGCCTTGTCGGGATGGCCGCCGTTGAGCCAGGCTGTCGCGGCGGCCGCCAGGCAATCGAGGGCAGCGGTCTGGGGCTGGGTCTGCCAGGCTAGTTCCCAGGCCGAGGCGGCGGCCTGCCAGTTACCCAGCAATTCAAGCATCAGAGCTTTTTCCCGCCGTAAACGCTGCCCGTCGGCCGGGTTCAAGGCCAGGCCGACCATCTGGTCAAGGATATCCAGAAGGGTGGCCGGATCGCGCTCGCGACTGAGTAAGGCCATAACCTGCTGGACAAAGTCGGGACGGGCGGCCATAGCGGCGATGGTTGCCCGGTCGGGCCAGGCCTGGGCGGCCAGGGCCGGAACGAGGGCAAAACACAGCACCAGGCCAATCAATTTGAGATTGTAGCCAGAAAAAAACATCCGCTTCAGTCTGGTTGAATCTTGCCCCGGCGGCGGCGGGACACTGGGGCTGGGGTGGGAACTGGCTGAGGAGTCGCCCCGGGATCCGATACGGAAGCCGCCTCAGGCTTGAAGGCTTCGTCACCGGCCGCCGTCAACTGGCGACCGGAAGCCTGCCCGTTGGCCGACGAGGTAGGCTTGGTCCCGCGGTGCTGACCTCGTCCCAGGCTGATGAAAAAAGCCACCACCAAGCCCAACAAAAAGGCCACCAGTAAGGTAAGCACCACCGGCACGTTGGTGAAGGTAAAGAACACCAAGGATACGTCGCTCCGGTTCTCGAGGTTGAAGCCGAAAAAAACCAGCAGCAACGACATAATCAGGATCAGGACCAACAATTTCCGGGGCATGACGCACTCCTTGCCGTGCAAGATCGAGCAGGCGCCGACAGGGCTGGCCTACGATACCAGTGTAGCCTTAAATGTATTGCCACGCAAGCTGTCCAACCGGACGTTCACGAAACTGCCAACCAGACGCGCCTCACCGGGAAAGACCGCCATCATATCCTGTTCGGTCCGGCCCAGCACTTCGCTGTCGCTCTTGCGCGAGGTCGACTCGACCAGGACGGGGAATATCCGCCCCAGGCTGGCGCGCATCACCTGGCGGCTAATATCGCGCTGCAATTCGATGACCCGGGCCAGCCGTTCCTTCTTGACCGCGGTGGACAGCTGGCCCGGCATGGCGGCGGCCGGCGTCCCCTCGCGCGGATTGAAAAAATACATGTAAGCATAGGCAAAGCGCAGGTCACGCAGTAAATCGAGGGTAGCCTCCAGATCAGCTTCGGTCTCGCCGGGAAAGCCCACCAGAATATCGGTCGACAGCGACACATCGGGCAACTGAGCGCGGACGCGCGCCACCAGGTCGCGGTAGCTTTGGACGCTGTACTGCCGGTTCATGGCGGCCAGCACCCGGTCAGAGCCATGCTGGACGCAGAGGTGGATATGGCGGGCGAAAACCGGGTGCGCGGCCAGGACGGCGATGGTGGCGTCCGACAGATCCTTAGGATGGCTGGAGACGAAACGAATGCGGCCAATACCGCGGCCGGCCAGGGACTGGGCCAGCCAGTCCAGGAGACCCGGAAAGTCAAGCGGGCCGTTGGCCAGGCGCTGCCGCAGGTCGGCCTGGGCGGCCGTCCGCTGGCCACCCGCCTGGTCGGGCGCCTGGCCTGACAGTTGGTCGCCAGTGATCTGACTAAAACCGTCCTGCCAGCAATAGGAATTGACATTCTGGCCCAACAAGGTCACTTCGCGCACCTGGTGTTCGGCCATCCGGTCCAGCTCCGCTAAAATGGCCAAGGGGTGGCGCGATATTTCCCGTCCGCGCACGTACGGCACGATGCAGTACGAGCAGAAATTGTTGCAGCCGTGCATGATCGGCACGAAGGCCTTAAAAGAACCGCTTTCTTCGTGGCGACTGGCGAATACGAAACGCGGGCTCTCCTCAACGGCGGCCAGTACCCGTCCCTGGGCGGCGGCGTCGATGATCAACCCGAAGGCCTGTTTCTGAAAATTGCCGAGGACATAGTCGATAGCCGGCTGCTTCTGGCGCATGGCCTCTTTGAGACGCTCCGCCATGCAGCCGGTGACTACCATAATGAAGGCGCGCTGCTTCTTGAGCGCGGCGAAATGGGAAATCCGACCCCAGGCCCGGTTCTCGGCCGTTAGGCGCACCGAACAGGTATTAATGACTACCAGATCGGCCGCCTCTGGTTGCGCAGCCGCCGCCCAGCCGCGTTCCTGCAGGCAATTCTCCAGCGCCGCCGATTCAGCCTTGTTCATCTGGCATCCATAGGTCTCGAAAAAATACTGCATAAGCTCCTATCTAGCGTAATTGTACCGGCTTTTGAAGTATTGAAAAGCCGCATCCGCGTTTTTCAATACCCTGCCGGGCGCACATAAAAACAGCGACCCATCGCGGATCGCTGAGCGCAAAGCGGCCGGCGGCGGATACTTAGGAACGCGACTTGAGCCCGCGCGAGAATTTGATGAAGTTAAAGATACCAAAGCCGATCAAGCCTAGTCCGCTGACCAAGGCCAGGCCACTGACGGCGCCCGGGAGGATCAAGGTGGCCAAACCCAGCACGCCGGCGCCGATGAGTAGGCCGTTAGCCAGCTTGGTGTTCTGCTTGTTGCGGATCAAGCCTACCACGCCGGTCAGGGTGAAGACGCCGCCCAGGATGGCCGCGCCGATCGGATTGCCAACCAGGGCGGTGACCACGAGCATGCCGGCTCCAGCCGCGCTACCGAAAAAACCGCGCAAGCCATACTTGCGCACCACTTCGGCCGATACCGGGTAATTGTCTGACATAGATTCCTCCTCTACTATTCCGTCGCCGGCGTAATCCCTGACGGCGAAGCGGCCGTTGATACTTTATCAGGCGGCGGGTCAACGACGGTCAGCGTAAATATACCAACAATTCCGCCAAACGTAAACCGCTTTGCGGGAAAGTTATGCCCAGGGCGCGCTTTCTCAGTGCCGGAAACAACGCTGGCCGGTAAATTTCATGGCGACGCCGCGCTCATTACAAGCCTGGATGACATCCCAGTCGCGCAACGAGCCGCCGGGCTGCAGCACCGCCCGCACGCCCTGCTCCACGCCGACCAGCAGGCCGTCCCGGAAGGGGAAAAAGGCGTCGGATACCATGACCGAGCCGGGCAGTCCGCCCTGGCGCTGGTGCGCCTCGGCGGACAGGGCGGACTTGGCGGCCGGATCGCTGTGCCACTCGTTCCAGGCCTGGCCGTAACGTTCCCAGCACAGCCGATCCTCCAGCTTGCGCAGGGCCTTATAGACCGCGATCTCGGCCACGCCCACTCGGTCTTGCTCGCCGGTGCCAATGCCCACCGTCCGGCCATCCTTGACAAAGATGACCGAGTTGCTGGTGACGCCGCATTCCACCGCCCAGCCGAACAGCATGTCGGCCAGCTCGGCCTCGGTTGGTTGGCGCTGGACGCAGTACAGCCTATCCTTATACGTGGTTTCGGCCGGCAGGAGGTCGGCGGCGGCGCGGATGGCCGAAACGAAGGACAGCTGGGCAACGCAGCCGCCGTCCAGCAAGGTCTTAAACTCGATATTGCGGACGGGGGCGTAGCTGGCTAGCTTGGCGATATTGGGCAGGCACATGACGCGCAGATTCTTCTTGCGGGCAAAAATTTCCAGAACCCCCGGCGCAAAGGCCGGCGCGGCCACCACCTCGCAATAAGCCTCAGCGATGGCCGCGGCCGTAACCAGGTCGAGCTCGCGGTTGAGCACCACGGCGCCGCCGAAGGCGGCCACCCGGTCGGCAAAATAGGCCTCGTGGTAAGCCTCGGCCAAGCTGCCGGATACGGCCACGCCCGACGGATTGTTATGCTTCATGATGGCGCAGGCCGGTTTGTCCATCAAGTAGCGCAGGATATTGAGGGCGGCGTCGACGTCGGTCAGGTTGGTCTTGCCAGGATGCTTGCCGAACTGGAGCAGCTCGGCGCTGGTCACCAGCCCGCCGTCGGCCTGGATCAGGCTGCCGTCGGCCAGGCTGATATTGCCGCCGACCGGCGCGTATAAGGCGGCGCTCTGATCCGGATTCTCGCCGTAACGCAGGCCGCGGCGCTGGCCATCGACCAGCCACTCGACTTTTTGGTAGCGCAGGCTGGTGGCCTGGCCGGTCTGGTCGCGAAAAACGATTTCCAGGCTGACCGGGAAGGCATCCGCGCCGATGTCCTTATACTGGGAGGCTAATGAAGTGGTTTTCATGCCACCGAGTGTAACACGCTTCAATCCCTTTGTGCAGCCAGAATGGTCTGCAGATTTTCGCGGTAATCGGCATTTTCCGGCATCATGCAGATGGCGGTACGCAGCAAGCGCTCCGCGCCGGCCAAGTCACCAAGGCGGCGGCGCAGACCGGCCAGCCGGTTCATGACGACGGTGTCCTCCGGACGCCGCCGGCGCAGGTCTTCCAGTACGCCGGCAGCGCTGGCCAGCTGCCCCTCGGCTTCCAGACGGCTGGCTTCCTCGATGCTGCCCTCGTTATCGTCGCAGACCGGGCAGTCCACGTCCGGCAGCGAGGTCAGTTCCACGATCAGCATGGCGCGGTCGTCGGACTGCTGCATGCCGGCGGCGAACATCCGAACCTCCTCCAGAATACTGCTGACCAGGGCGGACGGCCGGGCGGCGCCGTGCTCGGCCAGCAAGGAGCGCAAGCGGGACAGGTCGAAGTACTCGCCGCTGCGCGAACGGGCCTCGATGATGCCGTCGGTATAGAGTATCAGCTTGTCGTCCGGAGTCATGATGACGCTGCCAACGCTGCAGACGAAGCGCTCGGCGATGCCGATCAACTGGCCGTCAGCGATATCCAGCTCCTCGACCGAGCCATCAACGTGACGCAGCAGGGCCGGATGGTGGCCGGCGTTGGCAAAGGTCAGGCGGGCCGTCGGAATGTCCAGTATGGCCACGAAGGCCGACAGGAAGTAGGTTTCGTCGCCGATCAGTTGGCACATCTCGCTGTTGACTTCGGACAGCACCAGATTGGGGGCGCGGCCGGGCAACAAATGTGACCGGAAGCTGACCTTGGCCATGGCCGCAATCAGGGCGGCCGGCACGCCGTGCCCGGAGACGTCGCCGATAATGAAGGCGTAGCTCTGCCGCCCCAGGTCGATGACGTCATACAGGTCGCCGCCGACGTTGGCCATGGCCTGGTAGCGGGCGCCAAACGACAGCCAGGGGCAAACCGGCAACTCGGCCTCGGTGGGGATGATCTTGCGCTGGACGGCGGCGGCCATCTGGACTTCTTCTTCCATCTGGTCGTTGCGCATGCGCAACATGGTATTAGCCTCGTTCAACTCCAGGGTGCGCTCGGCCACCTTGATTTCCAGGGTCTCGGAATAGCGCACGATCTCGGCCCGCTGCGCTTCCAGGCATTCGTGGTCCTGGTACAGGCTGTCGGCTACCTGGTTGAAGAAGTCGGCTAGCTGACCGAACTCGTCGAGATTATCCAGGCGAATACGGTACGACAGATCGCCCTCGGCCAGCGCCAAGGCGCCTTTGGCCAGGGCCTTGACGGGCTTGGCGATGTGGCGAGATTCGATAATAGCCAGGGCGATGGCCAGCAGCATGGCGGCGGCGGAAATAATCAGCAAGGCCCGATAAAACTGGATGACCAGGCCAGCCACGTCCTGGATCGGCCCGAAGGTGACGATCAGCCAGCCGGTGCGCGGCACCTGGGCGGATGCGAAGTATTGGCCGGACTGGCGCAAGAGGCCGCTGGTCGTTTCCTTGGCCTGCATGGCCGGCCGCAGGGCAGTCAGAGGCGAACCTGGTTCGAACAAGGTGGGCCGGCCAAAGGGTGTATTGGCCGGCTGGTCGCCTAGGGTGATGAAACGACCGTACTGATCAACCAGCCAGGTGGAGGAAGCGGCGCTGAAGCGACGGTCGGCCACGGCCTGATGCAGACTGGACAGGAAAATGTCGGCCGCTAGCACGCCGACTAATTCCCCGGCGGCCGTCCGGCAAGCCAAGGACAGCGTAATAACCGTTTCACCGGTACCCTGGTCGATATAGGGACTGCTGACCACCGCTTGGTCGGTCAGGGTGGCTGGCGTAAACCAGGGTCGTTCCAACCAGTTAAAATCGGCTTCCGGCAACCAGCCCGAGCCATCGACGAAGTAGCCCTGCCCCATCCTGGTTACGCCAGGCGCTTCCACGACCGCCCCCTTACCGCGCGCCACCGAGCCAAAATAGACAAAGGGCGTTTCGGCGTCGCCCCTAACTGCGTCGTTGAGAATGGTTTGCAAGGTGCTTGGATCGTCGCGGAAGCGCAGTACCGCGCTGCGCAGCACCTCGAGTCGGCCGGTTTTTACGGCCAGCCAGTTACCGAAATCGCGGCCGGCGATGGCCATGTCGCGGGTGATGTTGCCGAGGACGGCCGTCTCGATGGAACGGGCCAGGGTAAAATAGATGGTGATGCCGATACTGGCAACCACCAGAGCGAAGAGGGCCATCAAACTGAGGAAGATACGGCGGGTAACCGAAAACCGTCCCAAGGCAAATTTCATACCACTCTAAAGATATACAATAAACAAAGTCTTGACTACCGGCTGGTGGCAACTGATATATCAGATATTGGTACCACCGGCCTGTTTGCCCAGGTGCGCTTGCCAGCTCCGGGCAGCGGCGTTATACTGCTTGCAACCAAACCCGCTCAATGCCAGCGCCCAGGATCGCGACACCATGACAATTGGCCCGCCCAGCCTATTCATTGTATTCATCGACTCGTTCGACTTGGCCGAGACCTGGTACCGACAGGCTCCCGGCCTGATAGCGCCAGCCCGGCAGGCCCAGCTACAGCGGCTGAGTCGGGCCGAAGACCGCGCCCGCGGATTATTCGCCGAATGGCTGTGCCGCGCCAGTCTGGCCAGCTGGTCCGGCCGGCGCTATGCCGATATAACCATAACCAAGGATGCCCTGGGCAAGCCGTTGCTGGCCGCCGCAGGCTGGCCCGGTCCAAAGCTGAGCTTCAACTTGTCGCATAGCCACCGGGCCGTAGCCGTACTAATTGACAGCCAGCCGGTCGGGGTCGATATCGAGTTTATCGAGCCGATTACCGAAGCGGCGCTCGATGGCCATCGCTTATTCATGAATGACGCCGAAGCCGCCGTCTTCGAAGGCCTGAGCGCCCCGGCCGAGCGCCAGGCCTACTACTACGGCCGGTGGACCGTCAAAGAAAGCCGCCTCAAGCAAGCCGGCCGGGGCCTGTCCGGCGATCCGCGCGCTCTTAACTGTGGCGCTTGGCACCCGGCGGGATCCGCCGGAGCCGCCGGAGCCGCCGGCTCATCGGCCGCGGACCTGGTGTGGCTGGGGCGTTACGCGGCGCCCCAGGTTCCGGCCTGGACCGATGTTTACCGTTATCGTGATCACTATCTGTTGGCTGCCAGCCTGCGCCGGAACCTGCCGATCCGGATTCACCACCTGGATTGCGCCGCTCTGAAGGCCGGCCTGCCTGAGCCACTGGGCGGTCAGGCTTGACAGCCGGGGGAAACAGCTATTGGAAAGGGAATTTAGCCTCCCCGAAGGCCGGTCGCAACTGATCCACCCAGATGGCCTGGCTATCATACTCGGCCAAGAAGGGCTTGAGCACCCAGTCGGCTTGCCGGCCCTGTACCAGTTGCAGGTTCAGGTACGGGCGGCCATTGACCTGGCAGACGCCCAAAACCTGGACCTTGCCGCAATGCGCCGACATGACCGGCCCGCGCACCGTCCTAGCCAAACCGGAAACCGATTGGTAGGCCTCCCGGAAAATATGCCAAGCGCGGACTAGCGGCACCCCGAAATAATGCTGGGCGCCGGTATCGCGAACGATAAACATATAATAAGGCACGCAGCCAAGGCTGGCTTGATCTCGCCACATGGCGGCCCACAGCGCCGGGTCGTCGTTGATATGGCTTAATAGAGGCGATTGGGTGAAGATCTGGGCGCCGCTAGCGATGATGCGCGCAATGGCCGCCCGCACCGGGTCCGAGCTGAATTCGCGTGGATGGTTGAAATGCGCCATGATGGCCAGACGCTTGCCGCTGCGGACGACTTTCTCGAACAAGGCCAGCACTTGATCGGCATCCGGGTCACTCAGGAAGCGCTGCGGCCAGGAAGCCAGCGCTTTGGTGCCGATGCGGATGGTGCGCAGGCCGTTACCCGTCGAAGCCAACAAGGGCTGGAGATAGCGCTCCAAGACGGCGGCCTTCATGACCAAGGGATCGCCGCCGGTAATAAGCACCTCGCTGACGGTCGGGTGGGCCGCCAGGTAGCGGATCAGGGGGTCGACCTCGCGCGCCTCGATGCGCATTCCGTTGTCCGCGATGAATTGCGGCCAGCGGAAGCAGAAGGTACAGTAGGCGTGGCAAGTCTGGCCATGGCTCGGGAAAAAGAGGACCGTCTCGTTATATTTGTGTTGCAGACCTGGCAAGGTTTGGCCATCCAGCGTCGGCAGATTGCAGTCCATTTGGCCGGCGGGATGGGGATTAAGTTCCTGGCGGATAGCGGCGGCGGCGCGCCCAAGCTCGGCCGGCGTGGCCTCACACCGCATCAGATCGGCAAGGCGCGCGAAATGCGCGGGCTTCAGCATATCCGCTTGCGGGAAATTGATGCGAAAGCAGGGATCATCCGGCGCCTTGTCCCAATCGATAAGCTTGTCCACGACATAGGAGTTTGTCCTAAACGGAAAAACCTTGGCCACGACCTCGATAGCCAGGCATTGCTCCGCGGTCAAGGCCGTAATTTGGGGAATGGTCCGGAAATTGGAGACATCATAGGCCTGGTAGGCCGGCCGCGCGCCTGAGGCTTGCAACTTCATCTCGCACATGCGATCGTCCCGCCTTTCATGGTGTATCCGCAGTGACGGCGGCGGCCTGGACAGCGGCCTGGTCAGCGACCTGGCGGCGCCACAACCCATCGGCCGCGGCTTGCAGGGCATCCTTGTCTTTCAGGATGATGACATCCGGCACGGCGTCCGGCAACTCGTCTTCCATGCGCCGCAGCCGCCTGACCAGCAGGCCGCCGATGGCGACGATGACCATGCCCAGACCGGCCACGGCCACCATTAGGCCAAGGCTGCGCTCGGCGCCGCCGCCGATGGCCACCCGCAGCCAGACCTTGAGCGCCTGACCGCCGGTCAGCAAGGGCACGAAAACGGCCTGGTGCAAAGAGCTGGCCGTCAGGAAGCCCAGCGGTACCATCGACCAGCCGATCAGCTGGTTGATGGCGATGATCCGACCCTGCAACTCCAGGCCGACCTTGTTCTGGATCAGGGTCAGCCAATGGGTATTCATCAAAGCCAGGCTCAGGCCAAGCCCGAACATGCCCAAGGCGGCAAAGAGGGTCGAGGGCCGGGCGGCCAGCAGCATGGCCGACAGCCCATAGGCCGCGCCGAAGGCGATCATGCCGACGGCCCGCTTCCGCGTACCACCCCACAGGCTCATCACCAGGCTGCCAATCAGCACGCCGACGCCATTCAAGGCCGAGACGAACCCCAGGGTATCGGCCGAGGCGAAGGACAGGATCAGCGGCACGGCGCTAACGTTGGTCAGGCTGTATAAATAATTAAATACCGTGAAATAGAGCATCATGAGCAGCAAGGCGGGACGTTTGACCACGTAGCGCCAGCCGCCGGTGATCTCCCTAAAAAAAGATTCCTCGCGCTTGAAGAAAAGCCTATCGGGGAAGCGCACTAGTAGCATCACTATGATGGCGAAGGCGAAGGTCGCCAGGTCGACCAGGGCCAGACCGCGCAGGCCGATGCCAACCAGCAGGGCGCCGCCCAGGAACATGGCGATGATGTCGCCGATAGCGCCGCCCAGGGTTACCAGGCCGTTGCAACGTCCCAGGAATTGCTTCGGCACCAGCTGGGCGATAGCCGCCAGGTAAGCCGGACGCTGGAAAGCGTTGGCCAGCGAGGCGATGGAGACGATAAAGTAGATGTGCCAGATGCGCAGCGCGCCGCTCAGAAGCAGGACTAATAGTAAGAGCGTGCTACTAGCCGACAGGCAATCACTCAATATCATGATCTTGCGCTTGTCCCACCGATCGGCCAAGAGCCCGGAAAACGGCAGCGCCAGAATGCCGGGCAGGAAGGCCAGCACCTGGATGACGGCGAAGGCCGATAGCGAGCGGGTTTGCTGGAAAACCCAGACCCCCAGGCCGAATGAAGTGAAACTGGTACCAACCAAAGAAACGAATTGCCCCATGGCCACCAGGAAGAAGGTGCGCAGGCTAGGTACCGGGGCGATACTGGCCGCGTGGCTGGTCGCTGCCACCTGGCTAGGCTGGCCGACGGCCGGAGCCTCTACCGTTTCGGCCGCAGCCTTGGCCGGACAGGCCGGTTCCGGCCGAGTGGCGTCGGCCAGCCGCTGCCGCACGATCAAGTCGGCTAGCTGGACAGCTTGATGCTTGAGGAAGTAGTGACCAGCGGCCGGGATAACGGCCAGGTCGGCCGCTTGGCCGAAGTATTCCCATTCCCGGTAGCGTTCCTGGTAGAGCTCGGTCGCCCGGTCCTGCTCGCCGACCACGCAGCTGATGGGCGCCTGGGTCTTGGGCACCGCCTTGGCCTCGTAGGCGGCCGTATAGAAGTCGCCGGCTTGGCGGATATCGTGGCGGATACCGGCGATGGCCCGTTTTTGGTCGGCCTCGCCCAGCTCCTCGGCAAAGCCGCCGAGGGCGCGCAAGCCTTCGTAAATTTCTCGGCTCGAGATACGCCTTTCGGCCGGGAAGAGTCGATTCATAAAACTGAACAATTTGCCGGGCAGGCGCGGCACGGGGAAGGCGCCGGCGATATAGAGGCGCTCGACGGCGGCGCCACGGGCCTCCAGGCGGCGGGCGATTTCCAGGGCCAAGGCCGAGCCGACGCAATGCCCGTACACCAGAAACGGGCCAGGGTCGGCGGCCAAGGCCTCGACGACGCAGCGCTCGGCCACCTGGCCGATTGGCTCCAGGGCTTCGTCCGGCCGGCTGGCGTCATGGCCGGGAATTTGGACCGCAAACAGCCGGATACCGGCCGGCAAGGCTTCGGCCAAGGGCCGGAAGAGGATGGCGCTGCCGCCGCCATACGGCACGCAGATCAAGGCAGCCGTCCCAGAGGCCGCCTCTTGGGGCCGGCTGAGTTCGTGCAGCAGCCGCTGGGGCTGGCCAGCCTCCGAACCGAGGCACTCGGCCCGGGCCGCCAGGGCGCGAATAGTGGGAAACTTGAAGATATCCATCACGCCCAGGCCGTCGCCGCTGCGCCTGGCTACCCGCATGGTCTTGAACGAATCGCCGCCGATATCGAAAAAATTGTCGTCGATGCCGACTCTCTCCTGGCCCAGCACCTCGCGCCAAACCTCGGCATAACGCCGCTCGCGCTCCGTCCGCGCGGCGATGTAGGCCTCGCCGTCCAGCCGGCCGATTTCCGGCGGGGAGGGCAGTCTGGCCCGGTCGGCCTTGCCATTGGCGTTGAGGGGAATGCCGGCCAGAAAAACAAACACCGCCGGCACCATGTAATCCGGCAATCTCTGCCGCAGCGCTTCCTTGAGCGCGCCGGCGCCGGGAGCGGCCTGTCCGGCGTTCGGCACCACATAGGCAATCAGCCGCTGCCCACCATGCGGATCGGCCGTGGCCATAGCCAGCGCCGCCTGCACGCCCGGGCAGGCGCAGAGGGCGGCCTCGATCTCGCCGGCCTCGATGCGGTAGCCGCGGATCTTGATCTGAAAATCCAGCCGGCCCAGCAGTTTGAGCGAGCCGTCGGCCCGAAAGCAGGCCAGGTCGCCGGTGCGATACATGCGGGCGCCAGGCTCGGGGCTGAACGGATCGGGCACGAAACGCTCGGCGCTCAGGGCCGGCCGGCCACAGTAGCCGCGGGTAACGCCGGCGCCGCCGATGCACAGCTCGCCGGGCACGCCCGGCGGCGTCGGCTGAAACCGGGCGTCGAGCGTGTAGACCCGGACATTGGGCAGCGGCGACCCCAGGGCGAGCGTGGCCGAACCGCCGGCCGCCGCCAGCGCCGCCCCCTCCACCTCGCGCACCAGGGTGGCGCAGGTCGTTTCGGTAACGCCGTAGTGGTCCTGGACGATGCAGTCCGGGTTCTGGCGCTTTACCTTGGCGACGGTATCCCAATGGCTGGCCTCCCCGGTGAAGATGACCAGATGGCGCGGCACGATCGGAGCCGCCTCGGCCTCGCCTTGGAGGGCGTCGTAATGGCTCGGTACCAGCTTCAGGACGTCGATGCGGTTGTCCTTGAAATACTCGGCCATCCCCTGCGGGTCGGTCGCCCGCTGGTAGGATATCAGGTGGCAGGTCCCGCCGGTCACCAGCGGCGCCCAGAACTGGATGGTCCCCAAATCGGTGGACAGGGTCGAAACCATGGCGAACTGCATGCCCGGTTCCAGGCGCAGCCTGGGCATCAGCCCCAGGAAGTAGTTCAGGTAATTCCGGTGCTCGACGGCCACGCCCTTGGGGCGCCCAGTGGAACCGGATGTGAATAAAACATAAAACAAATTCGCCGAACCCAACTTCAGGCCGAGATTGTCCGGCTGGCAGGCGGCGATGGCCGCCTGGTCGCGGTCTACCAGTATCGTCGTCGGGCTAGCCGCCGCCGGGCCATCCGCCGTCGGGCAGCGGTCGGCCAAATCCGCGCTGCTGACCAGGAAGCGCGCGTCGGCCTCCTCGAGCATCAGGCGAATCCGCTGCGCCGGATACTGCGGATCGAGCGGAACGTAGGCCCCGCCGGCCTTGAGGATGCCGAAAAGGGCGACCAGGGCCTCGGTTGATTTTTCGACGAGCAAGCCGACGCGGCATTCCGGTCCGACTCCCAGGGATCGCAGGTAGCGGGCCAGGCGGTTGGCGCGCTGGTTGAATTGGCGGTAGCTCAGGGACTGGCCCTCGAAGCGGACGGCGATAGCCTCCGGGCTGCGCTCCGCTTGGCGCTCGAAAAGCTCATGCATGCAACTGGGCCCGACTCGGTCTTCGGCGCCGGTTTGCCATGAGGCGATCAGGCGCTCCCGCCTATCAGCGTCCATGATGGCCAGACCGGAAATCGGGGCGGCCGGATCGGCCACCAGACCGCGGAGCAGGCACTGGAAGCTGTCCATCATGCCGGCTACGGTTTGGCGCTGGAACAGCTCAAGGTTATAGGTAACGGACGCCTCGATACGGCCGGCCCGTTCCTCCAGGACTATGCCCAAATCGGTTTTGGCGGTCTCAGTATGGATACCCAGATCGACCAGCCGCAGGCCGGGCAGGGACGGCGGCCGGCCGGGTAAATTCAAGTAATTAAAAGTTACTTGATAGATGGGGTGATGGCTCAGGCTGCGCGGCGGATTGATGGCATCGACGACGCGCTCGAAGGGCAGGTCCTGATTCTCGTAGGCGTCCAGGGTCAGATCGCGCACCCGGGCCAACAATTCCAGGCCGCTCGGATCGCCGGACAAGTCAGCCCGCAATACTAGGCTGTTGATGAACATGCCAATCAGGCGTTCGGTCTCCAATTGGCCGCGGCCGGCGATGGGCGCGCCGACCACGATGTCATCCTGCCCGGAATAGCGCTGCAGGCAGATCGCGAAAGCCGCCAGCAGGACCATGAAGGGCGTGGTCTGGCTGCGGGCGGCCAGGTCGTGGATAGCCTGCCCCAAGACGGGACTGAGTTCGAAGCCCAGGCTGGCGCCTTGGGAGCCTAGCTGGATGGGACGCTGAAAGTCGGTAGGCAGGGACAGGACTTCTGGCGCGCCGGCCAGCCGGTTTCGCCAATAGCCCAACTGGATCTGCTGGTGGGAGGTGTCCAATTGGCCGCGCTGCCAGCAGGCATAATCCCGGTACTGGATAGGCAGGGGCGGCAGGGACAGGCTTTGCCCCTGGCAAAAGGCGCGGTACAGCTCGGCCAGCTCGCCGAAAAAGACCGAGCTCAACGACCAGCCATCGGCCGCGATATGGTGCATGCAGACCAGCAGGTAATGCCAGTCCTCCGCCAGCTGAACCACGAGCAGGCGCAGCATCAGGTCTTGCTCCAGGTCGAAGGGCAACAGCGACTCGGCGCGCAGTCGGTCAAGGGCCGCTGGCGCGCGTTCTTCAGGCGGCAGGCCTCGTAAGTCGACCGGGCAGATTGCCAAGCGGGGCGCGGGATGGCTCTTCAGGCTCACCCCGCCACCGCCAGCGTCTGATTCCCGGACCTGAAAGACAGTGCGCAATACCTCATGGCGCTCCAAAATGGCATTGCCGGCCTTTTCCAGGGCGGCTAGGTTGAGCGGGCCTTCGACACTAAAACCTTCGGGGATATTGAAGCTGGCGCTGGTCCTGTCCATCTGGTACAGAAACCAGAGCCGCTCCTGAGCCGAAGACAGGAAGGTATCCGTGTCTGCGGATTGACAATCGGCGGCCACGGGCAAAATCGAGCCGGAGTCCTGCCGGCCGTCAGCCCTCAAGGCGGACTGGATGGCTTCGGCCAACTGAGACAGGATCGGCGCCTTGAAAATGGCGCGTAATGGCAATTCCACGGCAAAGGCCTGCCGCAGGCGGGCAATCACCTGGGTAGCCAAAAGTGAATGGCCCCCCAGCTCGAAAAAGCTATCGCCCCGCCCTACCCGCTCGATAGCCAGCACTTCCTGCCAGATGGCGGCCACCCGCGCCTCGACGGACCCGATGGGCGGCTCGAAAGCGCGGCTGGCAAAGGCCATCGCGTCTGGCGCCGGCAGGGCGGCCCGTTCCAGCTTGCCATTCGGCGATAGCGGCAGCGCGTCCAGCCGCACGAAGGCGGCCGGGATCATGTATTCCGGCAGGCGCTGCAGCAGGTGGGCGCGCAGGGCCTCGACGCCGATCGACTGCCTTTCGACAAAATAAGCCACCAGCCGGATGTCGCCAGGGGCGAAGTCGCGGGCCAGCACAACAGCTTCGCGCACCGCCGCGTGATCCAACAGCCGAGCCTCGATCTCTCCCAGCTCAACCCGGTAACCGCGCAGTTTAACCTGAAAATCACGGCGGCCCAGGAATTCGATGGATCCGTCCGCCAGGTAGCGCCCCAGGTCGCCGGTTTTATACAGACGTTCCGCCGGCCGGGCGGCCAGACGGCCGACCGTAAAGCGCTCGGCCGTCAGCTCCGGTCGATCAAGGTAGCCGGCGGCCAGGCAAACCCCGGCCAGATAAATTTCGCCGCTGACCCCGACCGGGACCGGTTCGAAATTGGCGTCCAGGATATAGACCCGGCTATTGGCGATAGGCCGGCCGATGGGCGGCAAGTCCGGCCAGTCAGCCGGGGCGGCCGGCAGGGTGTAGGCCGTTACGACGTGGCTCTCGCTCGGCCCATACTGGTTTTCCAGGCGGCATTCCGGCAGGCGGCGCAACAAATCGCGCAGATTGGCGGTCGCCTTCAGCTGTTCGCCGGCGGTAATGATGTGCCGCATGGCCTTGGGCAGGCTGCCGCCGGCCGCCGCCGCGTCGGCTAACTGGTCCAGGGCGATAAAGGGCAAAAAGAGGCGCTCGACGGCGAACTCGCCCAAGGTGCGCAGCAAAGCCCGGGCATCGCGCCGCGTCTCATCGTCGACCAGTACCAAGGTTTGGCCGGCGCAGAGGGTAGCGAAGATTTCCTGAAAGGAGACGTCGAAGCTGATAGGCGAATACTGCAGGGTTCGGGCGGCCTTCCCGGCCGGGCCGCGCTCCATCTGCCAGCGGATCAAATTACCCATGGCGCCGGCCGTCATGGCCACGCCTTTAGGCTGGCCGGTCGAGCCGGAAGTATATATCACATAAACCAGGTCAGCCTCGTCGCCGCCGCTACCGGTCGGCTCATCGCCGGACAGACCTTGCCAAGCGTCGCCATCGCGATCCAGGCAGACTAGTCGGCCAGCACCCGGCGGTAATGCGCAAAGCAGGCTGGATTGGCTCAAGACCAAGCTGACCTTGGCGTTGTCCAGCATATAGGCCAGCCGATCGGCTGGATAGGCCGGATCCAGGGGTACGTAGGCCGCGCCGGCTTTCAGGACGGCCACCAGGGCAATGATCAGGTCGATGCCGCGTTCCAGGCAGATGGCCACTCGGCTGCCCGGCGCGATCCCTAAAGCCTGCAGATGCCGGGCCAGGCGATTGGCCCGCCGATTGAGCTGACCATAGCTCAGCTCAGAAGAGCCATGCATCAGGGCAATGGCCTCCGGCCGACGCGCGGCCTGGGCCGCCACCAGCTCGGTCAAGCGGCTCCGGTCCGGCCAGGCCAGCGCCGTGTCGTTCCAGGTTTCCAAGAGCCGCCGGGCGGCCGATTGGTCCAGCAGCGGCAAGTCGGCGATGGCTTGCCCATCGTCGGCCACCATGCTAGTCAACAAGCGGCGGTAATAGTCCGCCAGACGCTCGGCGCTGGCCGTATCAAAGAGGGCGGTAGCGTATTCCAGGCCGCACTCCAGCTCGGCCTCGGTTTCCCAGACCAGGAGGCTCAGGTCGAATTTGGCGATGGCCGGGCCGTTTTGGCCGAGGCTCTGCTGTTCCAGACCGTCCAGGTTCAGCTCGCGCTGTTCGTCCTTTTGCCAGGCGAACAGCGTCTGGAAGAGCGGCGTGTAAGCCAGGCTGCGCGCCGGTTTGACGGCGTCGACGATCTGCTCGAAGGGCAGGTCCTGGTTTTCCTGGGCCGCCAGGGCGACGCGCTTGGTTTGGTCGATCAGCTCGGCCACCGTCGGATCGTCTTCCAGGTTAAGGCGCAACGGCAGGGTGTTGACGAAGAATCCGATCAGCCCCTCGATCTCCGGGCGGCCGCGATTGGCCGACGGCGTGCCGACCACGACCTCGGTTTGCCCGGACAGGCGACTCATCAAGGCCGCCCATGCCGCCAGCAAAGTCATGAAAAGGCTGGCGCCTTGCCGTCGGCCCAAATCGCGCAAACGGGTGGTTAGGGAAGCCTCCAACTTGAAAGCCAGCAAGCCGCCAGCGTAATCCGGATCGGCCGGCCTTGGCCGATCCAGCGGCAGGGTAAGCAGCTCCGGCGCGCCGCGCAGGCTATCGCGCCAGAAGCCAGCCTGGCGCTCCAGCCGATCGCCGGACAGGAAGGACCGCTGCCAGACGGCGTAATCGGCATAGTGGATGACCAAGGGTACCAATGGATTGGCCAAACCCTGGGTGTAGGCGTTATATAGAACGCTCAACTCCTCGACGAAGACATTCATCGACCAACCATCGGAAACGATGTGATGCATGGTAACCAGCAGGCTGTGCACCTCGTCGGCTTCCCGTACCAGGCGGCCGCGGACCAGGGGGGCCCGCTCCAGGTCGAAGGCGGCGGCCGATTCACGGCGAACTATGGCCTCGAGCTGAAGCGCGTCACTGGTCGACTCCTCGGCTAACGGAAAACCGAACTCCCCGGCCGCTACGATGCGCTGGCCTGGCTGGCCATCGACCGCCACGAAAGCGGTGCGCAGGGCTTCGTGGCGCTCGACCAGGCTATCCAGGGCCCGCCGCAGGGCTGGTATATCCAAGCGGCCGCGCAGGCGCACGCCGAACGGAATATGGTAGGCTTGGCTGCCGCCCTCGATTTGGGCCAGGAACCACAAGCGGCCTTGGGCAAAAGACAACGGCATCACGGCCTGCCTGGGCGCGGCTGGAATGGCGGCCAGGCCGCTGGGCTTGCTGACCAAACGGGCCGCCTCGGCCTTCTTGAGTAAACGCAGGCGTTCCTCGGCCGTTAATTTCTTGATGTCATCCATGTTTCCGCTTTTCAATTATTATCCGTTCCTTCCTCGAAAACTCCGTCGGCCAAAGCGGCCAAGTCAGCCGGGTCGAAAGCAGCCAGCTTCAGATTCAGTATTTCGTCGGCCAAGGCGGCCAGCGTCGGGAATTTGAAGACGCTGGTCAGTGCCAGGTCGATATCGAAGCGTTGGTTGGCGCGCAGGCAGAGCTTAACGCTCAGCAGCGAATGGCCACCGAGCTCAAAAAAATTATCGTGCCGGCCGACCGGATCGACCCCCAGCAACTCGGACCACATGGCGGCCAGGCCAAGCTCGATCTCGCCTTGCGGCGCCTCGAAGCGGCGCTGGGCGAAGGCGCCGGCCTGGGGCACTGGCAAGGCTGACCGATCCAGCTTGCCGTTGGCGTTAAGCGGCAGGGCCGTCAAAAACACGAAAGCCGCCGGGACCATATACTCCGGCAAGCGCTCAGCCAGCTGCGACCGTAGTTCCGCAACTGCCAAGGCCTGGTCGGCGACATAGTAGGCCACCAGGCGAGGCTCGGCGGCGCCATCCTGCCTGGCCAGGGCCACCGCCTCGCGCACCTCCGGACAGGCCAACAAAGCGGCCTCGATCTCCGCCAGCTCGATACGAAAGCCGCGCAGCTTGACCTGGAAGTCTTCACGGCCCAAAAACTCCAGCTGGCCATCGGCCCGGAAGCGGCCCAGGTCGCCGGTCTTGAACATCCGCTCGCCCGGCAAGCCGCAAAAGGGGTCAGCCAGGAATTTCTCGGCCGTTAGGCGCGGGCTGTTCCAGTAGCCCGCGGCCACCGGGGCGCCGCCGATATACAGTTCGCCGACGACACCGATCGGCACGGCCTGGCGGCGCCGATCCAGGAGATAGAGGCGGGTATTGGGGATAGGCCGGCCGATGGGGACGGTCGCGCCTTGATAGCTGGCAAGGTCGGCGGACAGGCGGTGCCAGGCGCTGATGCCGCTGCACTCGCTTGGTCCATAGCCGTTGATGAATTGCGGCCGCGGCTCCGGCCACTCCTGCAAGCGGCCAGCCGCCAAGGCCTCGCCGCCGAAGACGACGCAACGCAGGCTGGACAGCCGCTCCCGGCCGCCGGAGTCCAGAATGGCGAAGCCGGCACTCGGCGTCAGATTCATGAAGGACACGGCTTGGTCACTGATCAGATCGGCCAGCCCGTTCGGGTTAAAGGCGCCTTCCGAAAGCCGCAGACTGGCGCCGACCAGGAGGGGGGCGAAGACATTACGCTGGCTCAGGTCAAAGCTCAACGGGGTACTGACCAAGACCACGTCCGCCGGGCCGAGCCCGGTTTCCTCGATATACCATTCCAGCAAGTTCGGCAGGCTGCGCTGTAAGGCGGCGACGCCCTTGGGGGCGCCGGTGGAACCAGAGGTATAGATGATATAGGCTAGACTATCGGCGCGGGCGGCCGCGAGCTGGGCCGGCAGATTGGCGTCCGAAAAACCGGCGCCCAGCTCGGCCAGTTGCGCGGCATCGACGGCCTGGGGAGCCGTCGCCTGGCCAGCCAAAAGCCCGAGTGTACTGCCCCGCGCCAGAAAAACGGACGCGGCTGAATCGAGCAGAATGGCCGACAGGCGTTCGGCCGGATAGGCTGGATCGAGCGAAACGTAGGCGGCGCCGAGTTTCCAGGCGGCTAGCATGGCCACCACCACCTCCGGCGAGCGTTCCAGGCAAATAGCCAAGCGCCCTTCGCTCTCCAGGCCCAGGCTTTGCAGGTATCGCGCCAACTGATTAGCCCGGCCATTGAGTTCCCGGTAATCCAGATGGCGCGGTCCCTGGGCCAAGGCTACCCGCCCTGGCGTCCGAACGGCCTGCTCCTCGAAGCGCCTGATAATGGGCAGTTCGCAACGAAGATTTTTATCTGTGGAATTCCAGTCCCGCAGCACTTGCTTACGCTCGGCCTCATTCAGCAGGGGTAAGGTTGCCAGGCAGGCTGTTTCGTCGGCCGCCAGGCCGGTCAGCAAGGTCCGCAGCTGGCTTATCAGCCGCTGGATGGTGGCTTCGTCGAAGAGGGCGCTCGAATAGGCCAGCTCGCCACGCAGAGTCTGGCCGCTTTCTTCGAGGGTCAAGGCCAGGTCCGCCTTGGCCGTACTATGCGGCGCGGCGGGCTGGTATTCCAGAGTCAACTCCGGCAGCTCCGGGACAATCGGCGGCGTATTCTGCCAAACGAACATTACCTGGAACAAGGGATTATGGGCCAGGCTGCGGGCCGGATTGACCAATTCCACGACTCGTTCAAAAGGAATATCCTGGTTTTCCTGACCGCCGATAGCCTGGGCCTTGGCGCAGGCTATCAGCTGCGCTACCGTCATTTCATCGCTCAGGCGCAGACGAAGCGCCAGGGTGTTGACAAAGAAACCGATCAGGCCCTCGATCCCGGTACAGCCCCGATTGGCGCTGGGCGTGCCGATGACGATATCGTTCTGTCCGCACAGCCGGCTGAGCAGGCCGGCCCAGCCAGCCAGCAAGGTCATGAACAGGGTGGCCCCGTGGCGCTGACTGAGGCCTTTGAGCGCCGCCGTCAAACCGGCATCGAGCTGAAAGCCGATCATCCGCCCGGCGAAGCCCTGCTCGGCCGCGCGCGGGCGGTCGGTGGGCAGGGAAAGCAGTTCTGGCGCGCCGGTCAGGTTGCCTTTCCAGTATTCGGCCTGGCGCTCCAGGCGCGGGCCGCTCAGCCAGGCGCGTTGCCAGAGGGCGTAATCGGCGTACTGCAGGTCCAAAGGCGGCAAGGGGTCATCACCGTTCCGGCAGAAGGCGCTGTACAAGGCGCTCAGTTCGTCGACGAAGACCGCCACCGACCAGCCGTCGGAAACGATGTGATGCATAGTCACCAGCAGGGTATGCAAGTCGTCGGACTCGGCAACCAGCCGGCCGCGCAGCGGCGGCCCCCGCTCCAGGTCGAAAGCCGCCGCCGCCTCTTCGGCGATGATGGCCGCCAGCGCGGCCGGATCGATGGCCGATTGCTCCAGCAGGCTACAGCTGGCGCCGGCCGCGGGAGCGATCAATTGGACGGGTTCGTCATCCAGCAAGCCAAAGCTGGTCCGCAGGGCCTCGTGGCGCTGAACGATGCGATCCAGCGCCCGACGCAGGGCGGCCTTATCCAGGCGGCCGCGCAGCTTCAATATTTCCGGGATATGGTAAGCCTGGCTGCCGCCCTTCATCTGGGCCAGAAACCATAGGCGCTGTTGGGCCAGGGACAGCGGCAGGCGCGGCGGTCGGGGAACGATGGCTTTCGGTTCCGGGAAGGCCCGTTCGGCCTTGACGAGGCTGGCCGCAAAGTCGGCCAGAACCGGCTGTTCAAAAACCTGGCCGATGGCCACTTCGAGGCCGAGCCTTTGCCGAAGACGCGATAAAACCTGGACCGTCAGCAGGGAATGCCCGCCCAAGGCGAAAAAATCATCATCCCGGCCGACTCGCTCCGCCTTGAGCACCTCGGACCAGATAGCCGCGACAACCTCTTCCATTTCGCCCAAAGGCGCTTGATAGGCCCGCCGGGCGTAATCGCCCTGATCAGGCGGCGGCAGTGCCGCACGGTCCAATTTCTGGTTGACGCCGCGCGGCAAGGCCGGCAGCCGGACATAGGCCGCAGGTATCATATAGTCTGGCAGGGCCTCGGCCAGGTAGGCGCGCAGCTTCCCGGGCGAGACATCGGCCGCGCCTACATAATAGGCGGCCAGGAAGGTAGCGCCATCGGCCGCTTCGCGGGCTATTACGGCGGCTTCCAGCAGCCCCGGATGGCTATGCAGACGGGCCTCGACTTCGCCAAGCTCGATACGGAAGCCGCGGATCTTGACCTGGCCATCGTCGCGGCCCACAAAAGCGATGCTGCCGTCGGCCAGAAGCCGGGCCAGGTCGCCGGTCCGGTACAGGCGGGCGCCGGGCCGACCGGAAAAAGGATCGGGCAGGAAGCGCTCGGCCGTTAAGGCGGGTCGGTTCAGATAGCCGCGCGCCAGACAGTCGCCGCCCAGATACAACTCGCCGATCTGGCCGGCCGGCACGGGCCGCAACCGGTCGTCGAGCAGATAGGTTTGGCGGCCGGGCAAGGGGCGGCCAATGCTCAGCTCGGCGCCAGGGCGGCCAAGCTCGGCGGCCGTAGCCGTAATGACGGCCTCGGTCGGGCCATAGGCGTTGACCAAGCGCACGGAATGCAAGGCTAATTGCCGCCACAAGGCCAGGGTTTCCGGTCGAAGGGCTTCGCCGCCAACGATCACTAAACGCAGGTCCGGCGCGGGCTGCGGGTAATCGCGCCAGTCGAGAGCCAACTGGTGCAGATAAGCCGGCGACAGATCGGCCACCGTCAGGCCGAAGCGACTGGCCATTTCGCGGAAACGGGCCGGTTCCCAAAGATAGGCCCCCCGCACTACCAGGCAGGCGCCGCTCAGCAAGGCCGCGAAAGTCTGTTCGAGCGACACGTCGAAACTGCTGGAAGCGAATTGCAGGATACGGTCGGCCGGCCTTATTTCGTAATGCTTGACCATGGCCTGGCAATGCGCCGCCAGGGCCCCATGCTCCACCAGCACCCCCTTGGGGCGCCCGGTCGAGCCGGATGTATAGATAATATAGGCGGCATTGCCCGATCGGGAGGTGGACGACCAGGCAGCCGGGCTGGGCGGCATTCCGTCAAGCCGCTCGCCTGCCGATTCGGCGCAGTACAAAATCCGAGCCTTCAAGCCAGCCAAGCGCGGTGCCAAGCTGGGCTGACTGATCAGCAGCGGTGGCTGGCCATAGCCGCCGGCCAGGTCATCGAGGATAAAGCGCAAGCGCTCGTCTGGATACTCCGGATCGAGCGGCACGTAAACGGCACCGGAGAGCAACACGGCCATCATGGTGACGGTCAGGTCCAGGGAACGCTCCAGCAGCACGACTATCGGCGCCTCGGGGGCCGCGCCTAGTTCGACTAAACGGTCGGCCAGTCGACTAGATCGCTCCGCCAGTTGACGGTAGCTGAGGCTGCCATCCTCGCCCACTAAGGCCGGCGCCTCTGGTCGGCACTCGGCCTGACGCTGGAAAAGCTCAACCAGGCTGGCCTCGGCCGGCCGGTTTGTATTATTTTCGCTGACCATCATGGCGCCGCCCTCCCCGGGTTGTTCAATAATGCACTCAGGAGACGGCCAATCAAATGACCGTGCCTCGATCACGCCTACAGCATGGCAGCGCGATTGCCGACTTTAACAGGGTGTTGAAAAACGCGGATGCGGCTTTTCAACACTTCAAAAGCCGGTACAATTACGCAGCATAGCGCAAGCTATGCGAGGAATTGTTAAGGTTGTTGAGAAAGCAACCGGCTTTTTCAACAACCTGTTAAAGCCGCCGGCAGCCACGAAGAGCGCCTGGATTCTTTTTCAGGGGGCTCTGATTCCGACACGCCGTTTTAGATGGGTGGTTTTGCTATTGCTTGGAAGCATCCATCTGCTGGCGCAAGCTGAATGGCCGCATATCAGTCCAGGCGCTCTCAACGTAGGCGAGACATGCTTCCTTCGACCCAGGATCGGTGACAGCGCGCCAACCGGCCGGAATTTCGCATCCCAGTGGCCAAATCGAATATTGTTCCTCGTGATTCACGACAACCTGGTAGGATTGGATGGGTTCGGCCATGTTTTGGTTTCCTTCGGACAAGCCAGCGCGGCGCTTGCCAGTATAGCGCCCCAGAAAACGCGATGTAGCCGAGGCATGACGGCAGTCTAACATCTTTCGGCTATATGTCAAGGCAAAATTTTACCTAGCTCCAAACCTGAAGGCCGTGGCGCCATCCGATAGCCTCAGCCGGTAGACTGAGGCTATACTGGAAGCGACAGCGATGATCCGCGCAATAGTAGGAGAAACCATGACCTTTTCTTATGCGATAGTACGCACCCCCGGAAAATCATTAATCGACGGTTTGACTGGCGCTGACCTGGGTAAACCAGTGTATGAACGAGCCATCCAGCAACACGCCGCCTATGTTGCCACCTTGCGGGCCTGTAGGCTGGCGGTGACGGTTCTGGCGGCCGACGAGCGTTACCCAGACTCGACCTTTGTGGAGGATACGGCCGTCCTGACCGACGAGTGCGCCATCATCACCAATCCCGGCGCGCCAACCAGGCAGGGCGAGGAACAGGCCATCAGGGATACCCTGGCCAGCCATTTCCGGCACTTCGAGCGCATCCAGGCGCCGGGCACGCTGGAAGGCGGCGATATCATGCGCGTCGGCCGGCACTTCTATATCGGACGCTCGGCCCGGACCAACGAGGAAGGCGCCCGTCAGTTGGCCGGCTTCCTGGCTGCCCTGGGCTATACCTCGTCGACCATCCCGGTGCGCCAATTCCTGCACCTGAAAACCGGCATGACACAGCTTGATGCCGATACCATCCTGCTGGCCGGCGAGTTTCAGGATCGGCCCGAGTTTACCGGGCTGCGCCGCATCCTAGTGACGCCAGAGGAAGACTACGCCGTTAACTGCCTGTGCCTCAACGGTTTTGTAGTCATGCCGGCCGGCTTTCCCAAGACCAGGGCGGCCATCGAGGCGGCCGGCTTCCAGGTAAAAGAGACGCCGATGTCCGAATTCCGCAAGATCGACGGCGGGTTGACCTGCCTGTCGCTGCGCGGCTGAGCGGCGCCCGTGTTCTCCAGCCGTATCCAGCCCGGGCAGCAGGCCAACCGCCTGAGCCAGGCCGTTGACCGTCTGCGCCGCGCCGGCAGGCCCATCCTCAATCTGGCTCAGAGCAATCCCACGGCCTGCGGACTGCAACCGGACGGCCTGTTGGCCAGCCTGCAGGATCCAGCCATCGGCCGCTATGAAGCCGACTGCCGCGGCGCCTGGCGTAGCCGGCTAGCCTTGGCCGGTCGGCTGGGCTGCGACCCGGAGCGGCTGTTCCTAACGGCTAGCACCTCCGAAGCCTACAGCTGGCTGTTCAAGCTGCTCTGCGACCCGGGCGACGCCGTCCTGGTGCCTAAACCGGGCTACCCGCTGTTCGATTACCTGGCCGGCCTCGAAAACGTCGAGGCCCGGCCGTACCGCCTGGAATACCGCCACCCGCAGGGCTGGCAGATCGATACCGACCAGTTGACCGCAGCCGCCGCCCAGCCGCGCGTCAAGGCCATCGTCCTGATCCATCCCAACAACCCAACCGGGTCCTTCGTCAGCCAAGCGGAGCGGGACTTCATCTTGTACCTGGCCAGCCGCCATGGCCTGGCCATCATCGCCGACGAGGTCTTCCTGGCCTATCCGCTGGAAACCCGCGAAGCGCCACTGTCCTTCGCCACGGCCGAAAGCGGGTTGGTCTTCAGCCTGAACGGCCTGTCCAAGCTACTGTGCCTGCCCCAGCTCAAGCTGGGCTGGATCCAGCTGGCCGGCGATCCGGCCGTGGTGGCCGAAGCCCTGCCGCGCCTGGAGCTGATCGCCGACACCTACCTGTCGGTCGGCGCCGCGCCGATGCACGCCCTGCCCCAGCTGCTGCCGCAGGTCGAGGCCTTCACGAGCGGCCTCCGCCAGCGCCTGCAGGCCAACCTGGCCACGGTCAGGCGGATCTTTGACCAGGCTGGCAGCCCCTTCCGGCTGCTGCGCTGCGAGGGCGGCTGGACGGCGTTGCTGGAGGTGCCACGCTATCTGCCGGAGGAGGAGCTGGCGCTGGCCCTCCTCGAACAGGCTGGGCTGCTGGTCCATCCCGGCTACTTCTTCGACTGCGAGCGCGACGGCCTGCTGGCGCTCAGCCTGATCGTGCCGCCGGACGAATTCGCGGCCGGCTGCCAACGCCTCCGGGCCTGGTTCGACGACCACGGCCGGGAATAAAACGCGCAGGCGGTAGACTGGCCGCGGTCGACTTGCCGCGAAAGGCTTTTTTGTCTATGATGCGGCTAGACGCCAAAACCGGAAAACGGCAAGGCGTCGCAGCGATACCCTCAGGAGGAGCCATGCCCGCCACCATCATCGACGGCAAACAAATCGGCCGCAGCATCCGCGAGAGCCTCAAGCCGCGCATTCAAGCGCTCCAGGAAAAAGGCTGCACACCCGGCCTGGCCGTCATTCTGGTAGGCGAAGATCCGGCCAGCGCCTCCTATGTGGCCGGCAAGGAAAAAGCCTGCCTGGAGCTAGGCATGCACAGCCGGCAGTGCCACCTCCCGGCACAGGCCGCCGAGGCTGAAGTTTTGGCCACGGTGGCCGAGTTGAACCGCGACCCGGCCATCCACGGCATCCTGGTACAGTTACCCCTGCCGAAGCACGTTTCCGAGGCGCGCGTCATAGCCTGCATCCTGCCGGAGAAGGACGTCGACGGCTTTACGCCGGTCAACGTCGGCCGCATGGTCCTGGGCGAGCGCTGCTTCCTGCCCTGCACCCCGCACGGCATTATCAAATTGTTGCAGTATACAAATATAACCACCAAGGGCGCCCATGCCGTGGTTGTCGGCCGTTCCAACATCGTCGGCAAGCCGCTGGCCAACCTCCTGGTGCGCAAGGACATCAATGCCACCGTCACCGTCTGCCACACCGGCACCAGGGACTTGGCCGAACACACCCGCCGGGCCGACATCCTGGTGGCCTGCGCCGGCCTGCCGGAGCTGATCAAGGCCGACATGATCAAGCCGGGCGCCTGCGTCATCGACGTCGGCGTCAACCGGGTGGACGCGCCGGATACCAAGAAGGGCTGGCGCCTGGTCGGCGACGTCGCCTTCGACGACGCCGTTCAAGTCGCCGGCTCCATCACGCCGGTACCCGGCGGCGTCGGCCCGCTGACCATTACCATGCTGCTGTTCAATACGGTGGAGGCCGCCGAGCTGGCCTGCGGCCTGCGGTGAGTTCCCAGGAGCCGTGTCCGCCGCCGCGGCCAAGGGCGGCAGTCTTGCCCGACGGCACGCCCGATATTCAAAGCATGAAGGACGAACGCCGGATTCCGATCAAAAAGGTCGGCGTCAAAGGCTTGCGTTATCCGATTACCCTGCTGGACAAGGCCAACAGCCTGCAGCACGCCGCGGCCATCGTCAACCTGTACGCCGACCTGCCGCACGAATTCAAGGGCACGCACATGAGCCGCTTCATCGAGGTCTTCAACGCCCACCGCAGCGACCTGTCGATGCCCCGCTTCCTGGCCATGTTAGGCGAGGTACGGCGGGCACTGAAGGCCGAGACGGCCTACGCCGACGTCCACTTCACCTATTTTATCGAGAAGACCGCGCCGATATCCGGCCAGAAAAGCATTATGAGCTACGACTGCACCTACGAAGGCTGGGTGTCGAAAGCCAACCGCGAATTCCTGGTATCGGTGGCGGTACCGGTGCAGACGGTTTGCCCCTGCTCCAAGGCTATCAGCCGGCACGGCGCCCACAACCAACGCGGCGTGGTCAAGGCGACCGTCCAGCTTGGCCCTTTCTTCTGGATCGAGGACCTCATTACCGTCATCGAGCAATCGGCCTCCTGCGACGTGCATACCTTGCTAAAACGCGAGGACGAAAAATATGTCACGGAGCGGGCTTTTGAGAACCCGCGCTTCGTCGAAGACGTGGTCCGCGAAGTCTACAGCAAACTGCTGACCCTCGGCAATTTTCCGCGCTTCAGCGTCGAAGCCGAAAATTTCGAGAGCATCCATAACCATTCCGCCTATGCCTTGGTCGAATATCCAGGTAATCCACCCGCCCCCCAGTAAGGAGCATGAAGATGGCGTTTAATTCCGTCAGCGCGGTCCAAGACCGCATCCCCCTGCACAACGTGATCGTTTCCGTCTTTGACAAGACCGGCCTCGAGGACTTACTGGTGGCCATGCTCCAGCACTGCCCGGGCTTGCGCTTTTACGCCACCGGCGGCAGCTACGATTTCATAGCCTCGCTGCTGTCCGACCGCGCCGGCGCCCACCTGGTGCGCATGACCGACTATACCCGCCAACCAGAGATGAAGGGAGGCCTGGTCAAGACGCTGGATTGGCGGATTTACCTTGGCCTGCTGGCCGAAGCCGGCAACGCCGCCCACGATGCCGACCTGGTCAAGTACCAGGCCGTCAACTTCAACATGGTGGTCGGCAACCTTTACGACTTCCGCACAGCCGCGGCCAGCGGCGCCGATCCGGAAGCCGTCCGCCAGCACATCGACATCGGCGGGCCGAGCATGCTGCGCGCCGCCGCCAAAAACTACCTGCGGGTAGCCTCAGTCTGCAAGCCCGAGCTCTACCCGTCGGTCGGCCAGGCTTTAGCCGCCGGGCACGGCTGCCTGACCTTGGCCGAGCGCCAGCGGCTGGCCGGCGAGACTTTCCGCAACCAGGCAGCCTACGACCTGGCGGTCGCGGACTGGTTCAGCGGCCAAGATCTGACGGCGCTGGCCAAGGCCTACCAGCTGACCTGATGGTAGCTATATCCGGTCTTTCATCTCCGAGGTGCTGTAAAAGTGGATAGCCGGATTATTTGATTTGGCGCGCTCGAACGACCATTCCGAATCGGACAGGAAGGCGTAGTTACCGCGGATATCAACCAGGATGCGCTTGGTGTTATTGTCGATCAACTCGGCCATCAGCTTAGGGTCGGCCGAGTTGAACCAATGCGCCATGCTGTAATCAAGCGGCCGGTAGGTCAGGCTAGCGCCATACTCGTGCTGCAGGCGGTACTGCAAGACTTCCAGCTGCAGCTGCCCGACCACGCCGAGCACACGCACGTTGGCCTGGTGCGGCTTGGAGAAGATCTGCACCACGCCTTCCTCGGCCAGCTGGTTGAGTCCCTTGTGGAACTGTTTTTCCTTCAGCGGGTCGGCGTTGACGATGACCCGGAATATCTGCGGCGAAAAGCTGGGTATGCCCTTGAAATTGACGGTCTCGCCTTCGGTCAGGGTGTCGCCGATCTTGAAGGTACCGGTATCGTGCAGGCCGATGATGTCCCCCGGCCAGGCCTCGTCGATTATCTCGCGGTCCTGCGACATGAAGGCGGTCGGATTGGCGGTGCGGAAAGGCTTGCCGGCGCGGACATGGAAATAGGTCTTGTTGCGCTCGAACTTGCCGGAACAGATGCGCAGGAAGGCCACCCGGTCGCGGTGCTTGGGATTCATGTTGGCGTGGATCTTGAAGATGAAGCCAGTGAATTTTTCCTCATCCGGCTGGACCGTGCGCTCGTCGGCCTCCTTGGGCGTCGGCCAAGGCGCGAAACTAACCATGGCGTCCAAGAGCTCGCGGACGCCAAAGTTGTTGAGCGCCGAACCGAAGAAGACCGGGCTGACCAGGCCTGCCAGATACTCCTCGACCGAAAACGGCGGGTAGACGCCGCGCAGCAGTTCGAGGTCGTCGCGCAGCTTGCCGGCCAGGCGCTCCCCGACCAGGCTGTCGAGGCGCGGATCATGGCTACCCTCCAGCGCCACCACGTCCTGGGGGCGCGAGACTTCGCCAGCGTGAAACAGGTAGACATTATTCTCCAGCAGATTGAAGACGCCCTTGAAAGCCCGCCCCTGCCCGATGGGCCAGGTCAGCGGCCGCACCTGGGTGGCCAGTTCCCGTTCCACCTCGTCCAGCACCTCCATCGGCTCTTTGCCTTCGCGGTCGAGCTTGTTGATGAAGGTGATGATCGGCGTGGCCCGCATCCGGCATATCTCGCAGAGTTTGCGGGTACGTTCCTCAACGCCTTTGACCGAGTCGATGACCATCAAGGCGCTGTCCACCGCCGACAGGCCGCGGTAAGTATCCTCCGAAAAGTCGGCGTGGCCCGGCGTGTCCAAGAGGTTGATCTTGCGGTTGCCGTACTCAAAGCCCATCACCGAGGAGCTGATGGAAATACCGCGTTCCTGTTCCATGGCCATGAAATCGGACACAGCCGCTCGGGTATTCTTGCCGCTCTTGACGGCACCGGCGATATGGATGGCACCGCCGAAGAGCAGGATTTTTTCGGTAATGGTAGTCTTGCCGGCGTCCGGATGGGAGATGATGGCGAAGGTCAGGCGCCGGCGAATTTCCTCTGTCAATTCAGTCATGCCGCAGACTGTACCTGTTTTGGGGTTTTTTAGCAAGCTGGCAGCAGTAGTCTGCTGGCAGCAGACTACTGCTGCCAGCAGGCGGTGGCGGCCGGCTCAGAGCTTGTCGTAGGAGGCCTTACCAAGCTCGGCCTGGTGAAGGACGATATACTCCCGGATGCCGGCTTCCAGGCAGGCGAAAACCGCCGGCAGCAGTACCGCTTGGAAATAGCGCATACGCTCGTGGTATTTTTTATCCTTCCGATAATGGCTATCCTGCAGCGCGATAACCTGGCCGAGCCACTCCTCCGTATAGCTAGCCGGAAAAGTCGGGTCGCTTGGGCAATCCGTCTTCTTGAGATGGTCCTGCATGGCGCCCAGCAGGCGGAATAGCTTGACCAAACTGACCGTGCTGTCAACATGAGCCCGAAGGGCCGTCTCGTCCGGAAACAGGGCTTGCAGTTCCTTGTGCCAGGAAGGCGACAGCAGGCGGATCATCCTTTCCTTGTGCAGGCGGAGGCCGCGTTCGCGGAACAATTCCTCAAGCGCGCCGATCACCAAGCGATTACCCCGGTAATATTGAATGATGGTCATCAGGGCTGGCACCCCGGATTCGCCCAGTTCGATCCGCGACTCGATTTGGCGCCAGATGTCTTCCGGCAGGTCGGGATTGGCCTGGACGGCGCAGGAATTGAAAACGGCGCCTTTCTTCTCGAACAGGGTAACGTCACGCAGCTTAAAGAGTTCGTCGCGGGTGATTCCCTGATAAAAGCCGGAGGCCTTGGACCGGAAGCTGGCATGGTATTCGGCGACCAGACCGCTGGCGTCCAGCACCTCGAACAGCCGCCGGCTGATGCGGATACCGTCCAGGGGGGCGGAGGACTCCATGCGCCGGGCCTCGATGACCGGCACGCCGATAACGTCCCACTGCCGAGCGCCGGATGGTCCGAAATTACCGATGCAGACATCGCCGATGGCGGCGCCGATGCGGATGCGTACCTGAAATAAGGCGTCGATACTGGTAATCAACGACAAGTTTTCGCGCAAGTTACGGATGATCATATAGGCTTGCTGGATACACCGGCGGTCACTTGGGTCGGCATCGACGGGAATGAAATCCTCGTCGGCCCGATTAAAGAGCCGGCAAGAAGCCTGGATTTCGATGCAGGTCAAAAACAGCTGGCGGGCGATCTGGGCCTCGGCCGCCGCTACCGTCAGGTGCCTGGTCAACGGATCCAGGACGCCGCCAAAATGGAACATCATCGAGTCGCCCGAAATTTTGTTGAGATAGCCGCCATTCCGCCGCAGTACATGATGGAAGGCCGAATACAAACCATTCAAAAAGACATGGTTCTCGCGTGGGCTGAGCCAGTTGGAAAGATAGGAATAATCCGCAATATCGATAAAGCCGACGCCCAGGGCGGACTCACTGGACGACTCGGGAATGTCGCCGAAATCCAGCAGCATATTTTCAAGCTGCTTGTTGATATAATAGGTGGCAATACGCAATTTCAGTGATTCATTAGCCTGCTGCGACTCTACTTCCACCGCCGTCGTCGACGTTTCCAGATCATCAAAAAGCACATCATCTAATGACTGGACCAGCCTGTCGGTGGCGACTTCCTCAATTTCCTCAATTTCCTCGACTTCTTCGGCGTCGGCGCAGTCGTTGGCGGCCAAGGTACCAGTCGTTTCCAGGAAGGCAGCCATGTCAACGTCATCCATCGCCAGGTTGGCTTCTTTTTTATTCGCTGCAGCGCTCATGCCACCAGAATATACGACAATGCCGCCACAAGCAAGCGCCCGCATTGACTCATAATTAATCTAGCCGAAAAAAAGTGGTTGACTCATAAGTAAAATCTAGCCCTGTGAGTAGACTCTACCATGG